>ERZ1027231.20-NODE-20-length-137060-cov-31.146177_pt1 | contig 137060 bp, 98 predicted proteins | sample MGYA00520866_ERZ1027231 | MGnify/ENA primary metagenome ERZ1027231 (study PRJEB33311, sample SAMEA4378411) | marine metagenome | biome: Marine biome; feature: Fjord; material: Water | collected 2014-07-20T08:00:00Z/2014-07-... | depth 75 m ...
ACAATAGAGAAGGTATCACCCCCTTCTTGACGATTCTCACTAGTCAGTTTCAACGGATCAGTATTCAGTGGCAAATTTTCTTGGCTACAGATTACAGTATTGTCATCGCAACCATCGTGAACGGCTGAGACTAAACTATAGCGATATTTCTGACCATCCTGCCACATTGCATTAGGGATAAATGATAAGCCAGTCGCTGTGCGCTTCAATAAGCCAGGTACTGTTTCGATACAATTAGCACTATCATCAACTTTCGCTATGCGCACTGTGCCAGTGGTACAAGTATTCCCTAATACCATCGAATCAAGTTTCATCGGCTGATTAAAGGTCACTTCAATATTACGATTGGCGGGTAATTCAAATAATGAGAATAAGTCATCATCGCCTTTACCATTTGCACAGCGACCCGAAATACCGTTAGCGACATTTTCACCGGTTAATAAACAGTTATAACCAGGGTAAGCCGACTCAATTAATGCAGCAGCTTTATCTGTGGTATTAATATAAGGGGTTGTGAAACTTAGCTCTAACGGATCAATGCGGTTACCCGCAATATCGGTAATCGTTTCTAATAAAGAAAGTTGATATTGAGTATTGTGTGCCATAATATTTTGCGGCTGAATAATAAGTACACTGCCATCTTGATGAACTGAAATAACTTGATCACTACCGTTTGCTTGCAAACTAATAGCATTAATTAAACTACTATTAGCAAGCGGTTCATTAAACGTCAGCAATAACGGCTCGCTTAAATTCATATAACCCGCATTATCAGCAGGCACCCAGCTTTGTAATTCTGGTGAAATACTATCAACAGGCATTGATGGTGCATTATTTTGATCGGCATACGCTTCGAGATGAAACGATACCGTCGCACTGGCATCTTCTAAACCGAGAATACGGGGTGAGACTTCACCAATAGCATCAATTACCATCACGTCATTGGCCGTCTTTGCCCAACCAAATAACTCAAGATGTAAAATATCTTGGCTCATAGTGCCATTTGCCAAAGAGCCTTCTGCGGTCATCGCCACATCTAATAATAAATGCACTTGCTTAGGGGCATTTTTATCATCGGTACTGGTATTGTTAATTAAATAACCATGACCATCAGAGACTAGCGTCATATTAATTGCGCCAGTATTAAATCCTGCTGGTACATGGCCACCAATCTTCACTTCAATGGCACTGCCGCTCATCACGGTACCTTTACGCAATACTAAAGGCGACGCATTAGGAAAGTTAGGAATAAAAGCCAGCTCAGCAAAAAGATCACCGCCAACGTAAGTTGCATCATCTTCGCCAATTAAAATAGTTTTCAGCGGTACCGAGTTAATCACTTCGCCAGATAGCGGTGATAGTATTTGGCCTGCGTTGGAATCAGTAATCTGCTGCACTAGAGTGGTTCGAGGTAAAGAACTAAGGGCTGTATAAACTTTATTCTCATAATCAGCCACCGTTAAAGCAAGACCCGATTCACTTTTAATACCTTCAGTTAAGCTAAGAACATAGCTTGAGGCTGGATTTAAATCGTCTTTTGGATCAAAGGTAATAACACGACCACTAATAAAAATATCGCCAGCAATAGATGTATCATTGCCCTCTTCTTTCAGACTGAAGGTGTCATTAATAACAATGCTATTACGATCAATACTATGACTGAAGGTTAAACGAATACTGCTGAAATCCATAAAAGGTAATTCTGCAACAGGGTGCTCGGCTACTACGCTAAATTCAGCTTCTACACCTTCCTCTACACTTGGATCTCGAGCCGAAAAAATAGAAAATTGAATATCGCGAACATCTTCAACCTCACCAAATTCCGTTACTAGCCCAGTGTAATCAATGCGATAATGGTCACCTTCATTAAAATTTTCTAACGGCGTAAAATTTATAGTTTCTGGTGTTTCATCTTGCTGAGAAACAATACCCGCTACTGGCACATCGTCAGCATCGGTAAGAATGCGAAAGACCTGAACATGATTTTGCATATCAGGATCTTCAATGCCATGAGTAAAACTTAAAATAATATTACTTTTAGCCGATACATTATCCTGAGTATTAAAAGGAAATGAATAAACCAAATAGGATTTTTCCCAAGATGAAAAGTCAACATCTGATGTAGACTCATCTCCACAACCTTGCAGGCCGATAGAGAAAATAACTAATAAAAACAGACGATTAAATAGAGAATTAAATAATTTCATAATGCCCCCTTAAAAGTTCATTGATACAGACATACTAAATACATGCACACTACCACCCGTAGTCACGCTTTCGTAAGGTGAAACAGGCGCATCGCTCGCGGTTAAAGTAAAGTCACGCTCTAACAAGTGGTGATATTGATAGGCAGCATCAAGGCGTAAAGGAAAGGCTAACCACTTTGTATCTCGCATAAAATAATTAACCCCAGCAGCAAAAACCATACGGTCGTTATCGAATAAATTCACATTATCAGACGTACCGTCATCAAGCGGTGACATGTCGTAGCTGAAACCCGTGATTAGATTTAAGTCTTTGTTATAAGCATATTTTGCACCGAGGCGCGGAATAATAATATCGTTGAATGATAAATCAGCTTGGTCGTAAATCGTATCGGACTTCAACTCTTCCGTTAGACTTGACCAGTTTTGATATTCTAATGTTGCAGCAAAATCAATTTTTGAATTAAAGCGATATTGAGCACCGGTTGAGACAATTATCGGCTGATAAGCATCTAAAGCGGTCACATTTAATGGCAGCCCAGGTTCTGGAATCGTTCCAGGAATAACCGCTGTTGATTCAACCGTTGTTTGTGTATTACTGCTGCCGCGAATCGAAATTGCCGTTGATAAACCATCAGCCCAGCAATCCGTTTTTTTATCACATAATAAAGTATCTAAATCTGCCGTTATACCAAACAACGGAATCATGACAGGTTCTGCACTGACGCTTAATTCTTCATTACTGGTATTGCCACCAAGATCGGTTTCTAAATTCATTGTCGCACTGGCGTGTAAGGTAACCCTCAACCCAAGCCCCAAGTTCAAACCAGGAATAGCCTCCATCCCTCCTGAAACCGCAATAAATAATGGTTTTTGGCCATACTGCATAAACTGGCCTTCTTTAGAGGTCGTCGAATCAAATGCCAGCATCTCTGTGCCATGACTTTCAACCCCCGCAATTAACCCCACATACACAGGTTTTTTAAATTTAGTCAGGCTGGTTAAATTGGTTTTCATTCCCAGCAACAGACTTTCAGTATTGGTATTACTGAGTACATCACCGGAACGCACAGGAGGGTTATCGCCACCATTAGAGGTCGCGGTCAATGATGGTGAAGCATGCAATAAACCAAGAGTAAGTTCACCATGATCACTTGAAGCTAAGCTGGCTGGGTTGTAATAAGCCGCGGAAGATTGTGTATTAAATAAAGAAAATGCTTGAGCACTACTAATGTCCGAAGGTAATAGACCGTAGGTAGTGGCTAAGTTCCCTGTACTGGCTTGCGCCGCCAAAGGTGAAAGTGAAGAGATAAGCGTGAATAAAGATGCCAATACGCGATGAGAATGATTCATTAATACTCCTAAGAATCTAGACCAGATAAACCATAGAGCTCACTATTATTATAGTTAAAGTTCAGCTCGATTTATCGTAATTGAATGTTGCCACTAGCTTACACCGTCTAATGATATGCCACCAATCCTCTTTACATCGACTTGACTCGGTGACATTTATGGCTACAGGATAAAGGATAAACAATAGGCCGATTAGGTCACAAACACTGCTTAAATTGACAAGTTTTTTGTAAATAACAAAGGTAAACTGAGGCTAATAACTCAATAATAAAAATGGGTATAAGCGCTAATGACTATTCAAAATTATGATTACATCATTATTGGTGGCGGTTCTGCAGGCTGTGTATTGGCTAATCGCCTCTCTGCAGACAAAAATAACAGTGTTTGTTTATTAGAAACTGGCCCAAAGGATAATAGCCCCTTGGTGACTATGCCCATCGGGGTGATTGGTCTCATGGATAGCAAAAAATATAATTGGATGTTTAATTCGCAACCTGAGCCGACACAAAACGATCGCACTATTTATTGCCCCAGAGGAAAAGTATTAGGGGGCAGTAGCGCAGTAAACGCCATGCTTTATACTCGCGGCACTCCAAGCGATTACGATCATTGGGCTAGCTTAGGCAATAAAGGCTGGGCTTATAACGATATTCTTCCCTACTTCAAATCAACTCAGCATCAAGAACGGGGAGAGAATAACTTTCATGGTATTAATGGTGAACTGAACGTCGCTGAAAGCCGCTCGAATCACCCTTTGGGTAAAACCTTATTAGAAGCTTGCCGCCAGGCAGGTTATCAAGATAACGACGATTTTAACGGCGCTCAGCAAGAAGGCATTGGTTATTACCAAGTGACGCAAATTAATGGCGAACGCTGTAGTGCAGCAAGGGCATTTTTGCATCCAATTAGTCATCGCAAAAATTTAACAATTATCACCGAAGCCAGAGTTGCACGTATACTTATAGAAAATAAACTTGCCGAGGGTGTCGAGTATCAGCAAGGTGAAAAGTTACACTCTTTAAAGGCAACCAAAGAAGTCATTCTTTCAGCCGGCTCTTTTTGCTCGCCCCAACTATTAATGCTATCGGGCATAGGGCCCGTAGAAGAGTTAGCAAGACATCAAATTCCAGTGAAACATAACTTGCCGGGGGTTGGTGAAAATCTACAAGAGCATGTCGATATCATTACTGTTAACAAAAGTACAAAAACTAATACAGTTGCTTTGCGCCCTATCGGTATCGCGAAAATAATGAAAGATATTTGGCACTACATTACACAACGCAAAGGATTTCTAACGACTTCTATTGTAGAAGTCGGTGGCTTCATAAAATCAAAACCAGAACTTAAAGATCCCGATATGCAATTGCAGTTTATTCCACTGGTAATGGAGGACCACGGGCGCAAGAAATCAACTCTGCTAACCTACGGCTATTCTTTGCATAACTGTTTATTACGCCCCAAAAGTCGTGGTCGAGTGAGTCTTCATAACAGTGATTTTTTACAAGACCCGAAGATAGAACTTAATATGCTCAGTCACCCCGATGATTTAGCCACAATGGTTGAGGCCGTAAAAATTAATTTGAATATTGTCTCTCAACAAGCTTTTGATGACGGCCGAGGAAAGTCTATCTTCCCTAGCCAGAATAGCCTCACTAAAAATAGTCTCAGCGATAAAGATATTGAAGAATTTGTACGGGAAAAAGCCAATCATGTTTATCACCCAGTAGGCACTTGCAAGATGGGTCATGATAAAGATGCTGTGGTTAACGATAGATTGAAGGTCCATGGCATAGCAGGCTTACGTGTTGTCGATGCGTCTATCATGCCTACCTTAGTGGCAGGTAATACCAACTCACCCACTATCATGATTGCTGCCAAAGCCGCAGACATGATATTAGCGGATCATTGCTCAAATTAAGCCCTCGAGGGCATCAAAAGGTGCCCTCACCTACCGCGAAACAATAAAAACCCTCACGAACAACAATAATTAGAGATTTATTGTCAATTAGTGCTATTTACACCCATTATTTGCCATCATTCACCCCTTCTTTGCATTTATAGTTAACTCATCAATTAGTTAACTCTTTTTATACATTTTAGGTGCCCCTCATGAGCCAAGTTCAGACACGTCGCTTCAACCATAAAAAGTATCCTTCTTTTCAGCAGACCATGCCTGCTTTGAAAATGGAGAACCGCCAATGGCCAAGTAAGACCATCACCAAGGCACCTCAATGGTGTGCGGTTGATTTGCGTGATGGCAACCAAGCCTTGATTGAACCGATGTCTGTGGCGCAGAAACAACAGATGTGGCACTTGATGGTGAAGATGGGCTTTAAGCATATTGAAGTCGGCTTTCCTTCTGCTTCACAGCCAGACTTTGATTTTGTGCGCTGGTTGATCGAAGAAGATCAAATTCCTGAAGACGTGACCATTCAAGTTTTGACTCAAGCCCGTGATGAATTGATTGAACGCACCTACCAATCCTTACAAGGCGTGTCTCAAGCCATTGTGCATGTGTATAACTCGACGTCGCCAGTACAGCGTGAAAAAGTATTTGGCTTAGACAAACAAGGCATTATTGATATCGCTATTCGCGGCGTAGAAAAAGTACAAAGCGAAGCGCAGAAATACCCAATGACGGATTGGACTTTTGAGTACTCCCCTGAAAGTTTTTCCAGCACAGAAACTGACTTCGCGATTGAGGTGTGTAATGCCGTCATTGATGTGTGGCAGCCAACCGCAAGCAACAAGGCCATCATCAACTTGCCCGCGACGGTTGAATGCGCAAGCCCGAATGTGTTTGCCGATCAGGTTGAGACGTTCTGCAATGGCGTACATCAACGCAATAACATCATTATCTCCATTCATACCCACAACGATCGTGGCTGCGCGGTCGCCGCTGCAGAGATGGCTATTTTGGCTGGTGCCGATCGTATTGAAGGCACCTTGATGGGCAACGGCGAGCGTACTGGCAATATGGATTTAATTACCATGGCAATGAATATGTATAGCCAAGGTATCGATCCAGAAATTGATTTGTCCATCGCCGATGAAATTGTCGCGACGGTTGAAGAATGTACTCAAATAAAAACCCATCCGCGCCACCCTTGGTTTGGTGAATTGGTCTATACCGCATTTTCTGGCAGCCACCAGGATGCGATTAAAAAATGCTTAACTATTCAAGAAACGAATGATGCTGAAGCGGCAGTGAAAAATAAATCAAGCCAGTGGGATGTGGCTTATTTACCGATAGATCCAAGAGATTTAGGTCGTGATTACCAATCGGTTATTCGAGTGAATAGCCAATCAGGCAAAGGTGGCGTTGCTTATATTATGGAAAATGAATTCGGCATCAACTTGCCGCGCTGGATGCAAATTGAATTAAGCCAAGCCGTTCAAGCATATAGCGTGAAACATAGCTGCGAAGTAGATAGCGCGATGATTCATACTATATTTCAACAGCAGTTTATCCATGCCAATAATCAAGGCGATCAGCAATACCAAGTATTAGGATATGAAGTTCATAAGCAAGGTGAGCAAGAATCGATTCAGGCAAGTATTTGTGATGGCAGTGTTCATGGCGAAACACAAACGATTCACGGCCAAGGCAAGGGCGTTATTTCAGCCTTGAGTGATGGTTTGCATAAAACCTTGGGAATTGATTTTCAAATACAACAGTTTGATCAAATTGCCTTAAGCAAAGGCACACATGCTCAAGCAATGGCGTTTATACAAATCAAAATCAATGGAGAAAAGTTTATTGGAATTTGTCAGCACCACGACATAATGACGGCAACCATTAACAGCGTATTATCTGGAATAAATGGCTACTTACAGAACGAGGTTATTGCCGCTTAATCAAAAGCCGGTACGATTAAGGATTCTAGAAAGTATTTATTGCCTAGCACTAAATACTTTCTAGTTTCTCTAATAAATCATCGACCAAGATGGGTTTCGATAAATGCCCACTGAAACCAGACTTCTGCGCTTTATCTTTACCTTCAGCGGTTACATCCGCAGTTAAGGCAAAGATTGGCAGATCTTTAAATCCTGCTAATTTTCGTATCTCTTCCGTGGCTCTATAACCATCTAATACAGGCATTTGACAGTCCATTAATACAGCATCAAATGTTTCTTGTTTAATACGAGCTACCGCTTCTTCACCATTAGCTACGACAACAGGTATTACGCCCATTTTTTCTAGTATTGCAGTAATAACGAGTTGATTAATTTCGTTATCTTCAGCGACTAAGATGTGTAATGTTTTAACATCTCGTTTTTCCTTTATACTGACCAGGGGTTCTTCATGACTAGATTTAATATCCATTGCAGTATTTTTCAATCTATTCACAGAAGAACTATCTACATCAGTACTACCAGCTGTATCAATGATGGATTTAAAGATAAATTCAGACCCAATACCTTCTTCACTTTCAATCGTAATATCACCGTGCATCAACTGACTAAGCTCTTTTGATAATGCTAACCCTAGGCCTGTACCGCCAAACTGCCTTGACGTTGAATCATCTGCTTGGGTAAAAGCACTGAATAATTTCTGCTGATTCTCTTTATTTATGCCTATTCCAGTATCCTTAACTCGAACAGTCACGCTATTCTTTTCTGAATTTAATTCTTCAACATCAATATTTATAGTGATACTGCCATGATAAGTAAATTTTAATGCATTACTGCAAAGGTTTACTAATACCTGTTCAAAACGCACTTGGTCACCGACAAAATATAAAGCAGTGGGGATATTATTATATATCTTCCAGGTTAAACCTTTCGCTTCTGCCTGACTGTGAAACAAGCTATTAACTCGCTTACAGCTTTTATTTAAATCAAATACTTCATGAGATAAAATCAGCTTTTCTGCTTCTATCTTAGATATATCTAAAATATCATTAACAATATTCAACAACAAATCAGATGATACGTCTATTTTCTCTAAATAATCTTTTATTACTTTCAGGTCATCCGTATCACGTGCGAGAGATGAAAATCCTATTACCGCATTCATGGGGGTACGTATTTCATGACTCATATTCGCTAAGAAACGACTTTTAGCTGAATTAGCTTTTTTCGCTTCTTGCATTGCTATCTTTAAAGATTCCGTTCTCTCTTCGACTAAAACATTAAGTTCAATTTGACGACTATTCATCATTAAAATAAGTAACATTATAAAAATAACGATAACAAACTCTAAAGAAAATAATAACAAATAGGACTGAGCTTGTTGCTGTAAAAAGTATTCTCTATTTACCTTTAAATACAAAACCCATGTTTGACCAGATAAATGAAAGGTTAAGCTTTTAGCTTCAGGATTATTACGAAGATCAACACCATCATTATTTGCAGAGAACCAATCAGCACTACCTTGCTCATAAATTTCATAATCAAAATGTTTACTGCCATTCATATCTAATGCTCTAAGCAGCATTTCTTCCGCCAAGAATACGCCGGTAGCATAACCGCCTAATACTTTATCCCGCTCAAATACAGGAAAAAACATTAGATAACCAGGTTCTTCAGAATCAGATTGCACAAGCTGAATAATAGGCGTTGCCTTAGGGTGAAAGCTAGATTCAGCTTCCATTAATGTATTTTTACGTTTTTGGTTTGAATATACATTGAAGCCAATGGCCTTTTGGTTGTTTTTCTCAGGCGCAATAAGCTTCACATAGACGATAGGATCTGCCCCTAATAATGGTTCACCTCGTATAGTGACTTCACGCCCATACATCGCCCCAAGCGCAGCTTCATTTTTTACCTTATCTTTTTGGGCTATCACAGGATTCCATGACATAGCACTGATTGTAGGTTGAGTCGACATAAGCTCGTTAACAAAACCGGTAAATTCTTCCTTATTCAAGTCTTCGCTATTTTGAATAAAACTGGCTAGATTTTGCAACTGAGCCATGCTGTTATTCAATTCACGGTACAACCCATTCTCAACACTTTTAATTTCTCGATTCGTTGACTTACTTTCCGCGACATTAGAGAAATCAATAAAAAATACAGTCAGACTTAATACTAACAAAAACAAAACGCTCGCAGATAAAAGCATTAAGATTCGTGCTTTCTTTTGCTGCTCTGCTAGCTCTCTAAAATTAATAAGACTTAATAAAAAGGGTGTTGCCAGTAAAACCCCAAGAGAATCTCCCAGCCACCAATATATCAAATTCAGCCAATAGTTCTCTTGGCTGTAATCAGGATTAAAGGTGCTAAGGGCAATAATTCCAATATTGGCTGAAATGAGATTAACAAGTATGCCAACGAGCAGAACGAAATAAATAATCTGTCTATTTGATGATAATTTTAATGGATGTCCTAACCAATACCTCAGCACGGCACTTCCGACTAAGGCCTGCAAAGTTGCCCCAAACGCAATCATCACCAGCTCTACGCCATGATCACCTAATAAATCAGCCAATTCTAAAACAGGGTGAACGGAATAGTTAAAAGCAAAAGAAGCAATAAAAACGGCGGGAATGAATCTAAGCCACCAGATATAACAGCCAACCAAGGCAATACCTGCGGGCAACCAAATTGGAACAATTTGGGATTGAAATGAGACATTTGATAATAAATGGCCAACAATGAAGTAGCCGAAAAAAAATACTACATAAAGTATTAAGGATCGAGAAGAGCTGGCAATTCGCACCATATTTTAGAACTCGTATTAATGAACGGCTACAGCCTACTACACTGTTAACAGATTAGCTTATCAATACGATTTTCGCCCAAATTCACACAATTCTTTTAAGATCGTTCACTTGCTCCAGCCTTTGGTCTATCTGCTTCACAGCCTGTTTATAGCTTGAGCGTAAGTACTTCTTTAAATGCAAGGTCGCATCTTTCGTCGCAATGCCTTTTAAGCGACAAAATAGCGCTAGTACAAAGACGCTATCCAATTCTGTTAATGCAGGCTGACGATTTGCCATGGCGTTATAACAAGAGCCACAGCCGCCACGGAAGGTATAGGCCGAATTACTGAGTAACACCCCAAAACCCATCATTGCTGCCAATACTTCACTGGCTTCAGCGAAAAACTGATTACCACCAGGAGGCTGTTGCTTCGACTGAATAATCAGATGCTGAGCAATAACATGGGCATAGCTCGCACTTAAATCTTCAGGTTTAAGGGTTTGCTGCGGGTTATAAAAGACAAATAATGGCTTCTCAGTGATAATCACTGGCACTGCCATCTCGATATCAGTGCTGCTGGAATTGCGGTGAATAAGCGCTAACTCATCTTGTGGCGCAGGCTGCACTTGGCATTCGCTATCTGTTTGTTGCTGATATGAAGAACGTAATTCAAATGGCCAATGGCTTAAACCAGCATAACGGAGAGTATGCTGAAAAATATTCTGTGCCTTACCATCAACACTGCTTACTCGCCCAGGGAAAAACTCATTACTGGGGGCAACTAGGCGGGTACGATTGAAAAACTCTTCATGGTCAAAATTCTGTAGAACCCAAGCGACTGTAGAGAAAATAAAATCGGCGCTATTTTGATCAACCAGTGGCTTAGCTCTTAAAAAGGCAGGCCTTAAAAATGAAGGAAATAGACTTTGCATTAGGCTCTCTAATTAAAAATGAACATACTATTAACACGCTACTAATATAGTATTAACATACCATAGACAGCACTTAGACGATAAAGATTCCTCATATGCCGAATTTACCAACCCTGTTACCTGCGATTGAAATTGAATCACCAACCCACACCGCGACTGCCAGTATCATCTGGTTACACGGCTTAGGCGCAACAGGTGACGACTTTGCTTCACTCGTGCCAGAATTAAAAAAGATGCTAGGAAAGGTCTTTAATAACATTCGCTTTATCTTCCCCCATGCCGCTGAAATTCCAGTGACTGTTAATGGCGGCTTTTCCATGCCCGCTTGGTACGATATTTTAGACATGCCAACGAATACCCAAGCTGGAGAAAGCGCCGAGCGTGAAATAAACCAAAGCCAACTACTGGCTTCGGCAAAAGACATTCAAAACTTAATTGATCGAGAAATAGAACGCGGAATACAAAGTGATCGTATTTTGTTACTGGGTTTTTCTCAGGGCGGTGCCGTGGCGTATCACGCAGCCTTAACCTATCCAAAAACGTTAGCAGGACTCGCAGGCTTATCGACCTACTTCCCCACCCTGACAGCGCCTAATAGCTTTACTCCAAATCCAAGTAACCAAGGTATCGACATTCAGATTTACCACGGCACCATCGACCCCGTTGTAAACCAAAGCCTAGGTTTAAAAGCTCAAACTGATTTAGCTGCACTAGGCTACCAAACCCAATACCAAGATTACCCAATGGAACATCAGGTTTGCTATGAGCAGATTCAAGATATTGCACAATGGATTGAAGCAAAACTCGGCTAGCATTTCTTAAAAACGAGCAAGCGATTATTAGCAGGCATCTCTAGGTTATCGATCAAGGCTAACCCTTGATCTTTAGCCAAGCGTTCAATATCGGCTAAGTCTTTAATACCCGCCAGCGGATTCACACAGGTTTTAAGCCATTCATCCAAACGGACATTGCCTTCGCTGGTATATTCACCGTTAATATTTACTGGCCCATACATCATAAACAAGCCGCCTGCTGCTAATAAACGACTAATACCAGTAAACATATTCACTACGCTCTCATGAGCGATGTAATGCACGGTATTCGCAGTGAATACATGATCAATTTTTTGAGTTGTATCAAAATCAGGCCACACTTGGTCAACATCCAATACCAACGGCGCGAGCACATTGTCTAAACCTGCCTCAGTTATCCACAATTTCATCCCCTCATGGTGCTGAGCAAGATCACTGGGCTGCCAACTAATATGAGGTAAGGCTTTTGCACAAAAGACAGCATGCTGGCCAGTACCACTGCCAATCTCTAATAACTGAGCAGGATTGGGTAATAGTTTTTTTAGCGCATCAGCAATTGGCGCTTGATTGCGCAGACAAGCTTCTGAAATTGGCTTATTCATTGGTGTTTACTCACAAGTGTTTTTCCAATTAACGAAACAATAAAAACAATACTAAAGACTGATAGAGCTATCACTACTTACTGCGTAATGTTGAGCGATCATTAAATAATAAAACCATAATATCAAGATAAAAAAGACTACAAAATCTTAAAGGTAATACCCCCTATGCTAGGCAATATGATGGACAGCCCACTATTAATTTCTGGGTTAATTGAGCACGCTGCATCTTCCAATCCCAATAGTGAAATTGTTAGCCGCCGTTGCGAATCTGATGGCGAGAGCGATATTCATCGCTATACCATGAAAGACGCCGCCAAACGCTCTAAACAAATCGCTAATGCCTTAATCGACTTAGGTGCTAAACCCGCTGACCGCATCGCCACCTTAGCATGGAATAACTATCGCCACTTTGAACTCTATTTTGGTGTATCCGGCATTGGCTCGGTATTGCATACCATCAATCCACGTTTATTCCCCGAGCAACTTGTCTACATAATTAACCACGCAGAAGACCGCTGGATTTTTGTAGATCTTACTTTCGTACCTTTATTAGAAGCGATTCAAGATAAAATACCTGCGGTAGAAGGCTTTATCATCATGGCTGATACGGCCAACATGCCTGCAACCAGCCTAAAAAATGTTATCTGCTATGAAGACTTAATCAGCAACGCTAGCGATCAATTAGAATGGCCACAGTTTGATGAAAATTCAGCGGCCAGCCTGTGCTATACCTCGGGCACCACTGGCAACCCCAAAGGTGTGCTTTACAGCCACCGTTCCACCTTGTTACATGCGATGTCTGAAGTCAGCCGTGAAGCATTAGGCATTACCAATTTATCTTGCGTATTACCCGTTGTGCCTATGTTTCACGTCAACGCTTGGGGCGTACCTTATGCCGCCGCCATGACTGGAGCCAAGTTGGTTTTTCCTGGCCCCGGTATGGATGGTGCGTCGCTGTGGCAATTAATTGAAGCCGAACAGCCTGATCTATTATTAGGTGTTCCTACCGTCTGGCTAATGCTGCTCAACCACATGGACGAGATTGGTAAAACATTAGATTCTGTTAACAATGTTGTTGTTGGCGGATCAGCTGCGCCACTTTCTATGATTAAGAAATTTGATCAAGTTCATGATGCTTTCTTAATTCATGCTTGGGGCATGACCGAAATGTCACCCCTTGGTACGTCGAATGTTAAAACAGCTGCTATGGGTAACATGCCCATCGAAGAACGCTATCAACTTCAACAAAAACAAGGTCGTCCTGTCTTTGGCGTAGAAATGAAAATTGTTGATGATAATGGTGATCGCCAACCTCATGACGGTACAACATTTGGCCGCTTATTAGTACGCGGCCCTTGGGTAATTAAGCAATATTATAAAACCGATGATATGAGCAGCTTTGAAAATGGCTGGTTAGATACTGGCGATGTTGCCACCATTGATGAGAATAATTACCTAGGCATTGTTGATCGTTCAAAAGACGTCATTAAATCAGGGGGAGAATGGATTAGCTCGATTGATTTAGAGAATGCAGCCGTCGGCCACTCCGACATTGTTGAAGCCTGCGTGATAGGTGTAGCTCATGAAAAATGGGACGAACGCCCTTTGTTATTAGTGATTCGTAAGCCAGAATCAACCCTTAGCGGCGACGAGATTAAGCAATTCTTAGAAGACAAAATTGCTAAATGGTGGATGCCAGACGATGTGATTTTTGTTGAAAGTTTACCTCATACTGCGACGGGTAAACTGTTGAAAATTAATTTGAGAAAAGAATATCACGATTATTTAATGAAGGGCTAAGCGTTCGAAATCATCAAGAGTTTAAAACAAAAAAAGGCCTATGCTGAGTTCAGTATAGGCCTTTAAATAACACTTTCTGATGGCACTTTTTAATGTCATTTTTTAATAGTTTGCTTTAATCGTTTACGCAGAACTACTCTTGTACTTTAACAATCATTACATTGCCTTCCACGCCACAAATCTCAACGCGCTCACCACTATCCAGCGTTTCAACATTTGAGCTGGAATCTAAGCGGGCTTGCCAGTTAATTCCTGAATGGCGAATGCTGCCACCATTGCGGGTTACTTGCTCACTCACAGGTACTATTTGACCAATCATATCACTGCTGCTGTCATTGACTTTATTGGGCCCCTGTAAGTTCTTCAAAGGCTTCCATAGCAGCATGGCATTAATCAAAGACAGTAAGCCAACCGAAAAGATCTCCGATTCCCAACTGCTCAGCAAACCTGTAGTGACAAAGACACCCGTAATCGCGCAAGCAATACCGATAAATAACAGTGGCCCACCTAATCCAAGCACGGTTAATTCGATAACCAAAATAATACCCGCTAAGGCATACAGTAATTTATCGTGATTCTGTAAAAAATAATCTACAAGTTGTTCCATTTTTCTCTCTTTGCTACAGCCTAAGCGTTAACATAATCGTAAACTTAGCCGTTTAACTTAGTCGTTTAATTTTAAAGCACTGGATACAGATATCGCCTGCGCTACGGTATTAGAAATATTATCACCGGTATTGCCATCCGTTAGAACAACAGTTCCTTCAGCAGCAATCGCTTTATGAGCTTGAATCGCTTGTTGTGCTAGAGTCAATTCTACCGCTTTTATACCGCTTGCGGTTGCGGCTTGCTCACCAATTGTTTTTAAAGCCATTGCATCCGCATCAGCAACTAAGCGAATCGCTTCGGCTTTACCCGTCGCTTCAAGAACTTGCTGTTCTTTCTCTGCTTCAGCCATCAATACTTGTTCTGCCTTCTGACCTTCGGCACCCAAAATAAGGGAAGCTCTTTCACCTTCAGCTCTAGTAATAGCCGCCATTTTAACACCTTCGGCAGTCAGGATAACTGAACGCTTTTCACGCTCTGCCGTCATCTGTTTTTCCATGTCTTCTTTAATAGACTGCGGTGGGGTGATGTCTTTGATTTCGTAGCGTGTTACCTGAACGCCCCAAGGACCTGTTGCTTCTGTCATCGCCGATAAAATCTTAGCGTTAATAGAATCACGGTTTTGGAAACACTCATCCAGCTCCATAGAACCAATCGCATTACGCATGGTAGTCATCGCTAGCTGGGTAACTGACATTTTGTAATTCGTAACGTTGTTCGTCGCGGCAGCTGCATCAGTCACCTTCATGAATAAGATGCCATCAATCTGCAGAGTGATGTTGTCTTTGGTAATGGCAGACTGAGAGCTAATCTCTAAAGACTGCTCTTTCAGATTACGATCCGCTGCCACACTTTGAATAAAAGGAATAACAAAGTTCAGGCCAGCACCCAGAGTGCCGCTGTATTTACCCATAGTATAAATAACGTAACCTCGGTTTTGAGGTACAAACAATACGCCTTTTTTAAGCGCGTACAGCACAACGATCGCGATCCATGTCATTGGGCTCGTTGCAATATCTAAAAGAATATCCATATTTGTAAATCCTATAATAATATGAAGGCCCATTGAAAGGCTTCAACAGGTCATTTAATCAGTACTGAAAAATAACACTTTGCAGCAGAATACAGAAGGACATTTTATTATTGAAAGGTCATGATTTAGACGCTAAAAGCCAAATATTTCCCAATTCTCAGGAAAATCATCATCTCGTATAATAATGGGCTCTGGCTGGCTATGTTCTGACAGCCAAAGATCATTTAGATGTATCTCATAAGCATGCAATAAGTGATGTGGTGTTAATAACTTTTTATGGTCATCTTCTGTTAACGCTTTATCCAATCGCTTTAAATAAAACTCACCGTTATTACTGTAAATCTTATCGCCAACGATTGGGTGGCCTAAAAAGGCTAGCTGGGCACGAATCTGGTGTTTACGCCCAGTGAATAGCTCGCATTCGATCAAAGAGTAACTAATACCCTCTTTTACTTTCGTCGATAAATATTTAAATCGTGTACGACTTTCTTTGCCTTCTCCTGCAGGGACAACGTGCATCTGACTGCGGATAGCACGATTATCTTGAGAACCACCTTGGCTTTCATCAAGAGTCGCAAGATCACAAGTAAAATCCTTACTTTCCCAATCGGGTTTTCCAACCACAACCGCACGGTAAATTTTACGTTTAATTAAATGGTCTAAATTAGCTTGGTACTTACGAGCAACTGCATTATTTTTAGCGATTAAAATAAGCCCAGATGTTTCTAAGTCTAAGCGATGCAATAAATGCGCATCGAGCCAAGGGCTATCACGGCGTAATAATTGAATAAGGGTATTGTAGACATTGCGTGTTGTACGATTCACAGGAAGATTAGCGGGTTTATGAATCGCTACAATCTCATCATTCGACCATATCGGTGACCAAGCACAATCAACATCAGCTTCTTGATAATCATTAATTGTATAGCTTACGACTTGGCCAGTTGATAACAGAACGTCCTCATGAACAACAATTCCATCAACTTCTATATACCCCCGACTATCCTTCTCGCCCTGCTCCCCCTTCTTACCCATTAGCAAAGACTGCCACTGCTCAGGCTGCAAATAGGGAATCGCAGGCAATAGACAAGCGAGTAGATGAGTATTGGCCTGTTTAGAATTTACAGTAAAAGAGAAGGTCGCGTTCATGTTAGATTTCACTGCGATAGATCAAGACTTTAGTATATGTTATCAAGTATCATTCTCATATAGACATCTATACAGAATATCGAATATGGCGATTGAATTCTCAAAGCTCAAAGTGGGTGACTACGCGACTATTGAACAGTGTCGCGTTCACGATAATACCAGCTCTACTCAAGTTCAACGCTTAATGATGATGGGACTAACTCCAGGAACATCCTTTAGCGTGGTGCGGGTAGCGCCGTTAGGCGATCCTATCGAGATTAAAATACGTGGCTTTAACCTAAGCCTGCGTAGAGAAGAAGCAGAAGGCATTTGGGTGACATACAATGACTGATACCAGCAAATCACATTCTAAAACCATCGCCCTAATAGGCAACCCTAACTGCGGTAAAACCACCTTATTCAATACGCTAACAGGTGCTCGCCAGCGTGTGGGCAATTGGCCTGGCGTCACAGTAGAACGTAAAAGTGGTGACTATAAGCACGCCGATACCGAATATCAGGTGATCGACCTTCCTGGCACTTATTCAATCGTTACCGATAGCACTGGCGACTCGATTGATGAACAGATTGCCCAGCAGTTTGTACAAGATAAAGAAGCTGACCTGATCATTAACGTATTAGATGCTTCCAGCCTAGAGCGCGGCTTATATCTCACCTCGCAATTGTTCGATACTGGCACGCCAATGATCGTCGCCTTGAATATGATCGACGTTGCTCATAGCAAAGGTATGCACCTAGACCACCAAGCACTAGCCGATGAATTAGGCTGCCCCGTCGTGCCTTTAGTAGCAAGTAAGGGTGATGGCTTAATTTCATTAATGGACACAGTTGAAAATCGATTGCTTAAAACCGACCTCACCCAGGCTCCACTCAATCTTTTAGAATCTAACCATGATAACGAATCTGCATTAATTCAGGCGCGTTATGAATGGGTCGATAACGTTTGCCAGCAGGCGATGTCGTTAAGCGAAAAGAAGAATAAAACAATCAGCGAATACATCGACGACATCGTATTAAACCGTGTACTCGCCTTGCCTATTTTTATGGGCGTGATGTATTTATTATTTATGTTCGCCATTAATATGGGCAGCGCCTTCATCGATTTTTTCGACATTACGGCGGGAGCACTGTTTGTTGAAACGCCGCGTTGGTTATTACAAAGCATCAATGCCCCTGACTGGATAATCGCTTTACTCGCGGACGGTATCGGTGGCGGTGTTCAGCTTGTCGCTAGTTTTATTCCCGTCATCGCCGCGTTATTTTTATCTCTGTCATTCTTGGAAGATGTCGGTTTTATGGCCCGCGGGGCATTTATCATTGATCGCATGATGCGCGCACTCGGTCTACCTGGAAAAGCGTTTGTGCCACTGATTGTCGGCTTCGGTTGTAACGTGCCTTCCGTAATGGCCGCTCGTACCTTAAGCAAAGAAGGCGACCGTTTAATCACCACGTTAATGGCGCCCTTTATGTCATGCGGTGCGCGCTTAACCGTGTATGTTTTATTTGCCTCTGCATTTTTTGTTGATAACGGCGCGACCGTTGTATTTGCGTTATATGTCACTGGAATTTTGGTTGCTATATTAAGTGCTTTTTTAGTTCGACGGTTAATTTTACCCGCCAGCGATAGTAGCTTTATCATGGAGCTTCCACCTTATTTATTACCGACCTTGCGCAATTTATGGATGCATACTTGGCACCGCTTAAAAGGCTTTGTGTTACGTGCGGGTAAAGCGATTATTGCCGTGGTTGTTGTTTTAAACGTTCTTAATTCTCTCGGCACCGATGGTAGCTTTGGTAATCAAAACCAAGAAAAATCAGCCCTCAGTGAAATTGGTCGTTTCTTAACACCTGCTTTTTCACCCATGGGAATCGAGCAAGATAACTGGCCTGCAACAGTGGGGATTTTTACTGGGTTATTCGCCAAAGAAGTTGTGGTTGGTACATTAGACGCCCTCTATACCACAAGCGATAACAACCCTGAAGACTTCAATTTATTAACCAGTCTGCAAGATGCTGTCGATTCGATTTCAACCAACCTAAGCGATGTTGCTAATAATTTAGACGACCCATTAGGTTTGAAAATGGGAGACTTAAGCGATACTGAGGGTGTTGCTCAAGCCCAAGAAATTGCCAGCAGCACAATCGAAGTAATTCAACAGAAGTTCCATGATGAGTGGGGAGCTTTTGTCTATTTGTTGTTTATTCTGCTGTACATGCCTTGTGTCGCAACACTCGGAGCCATCGTTAAAGAACACGGCGCTTACTGGGCAGGCTTTAGTATGCTTTGGTCGTTCAGTGTGGCGTATGTTTTAGCGGTAGGATTATATCAAGCAGCAACTTGGGCCCAGCACCCTACTAGCTCGTTGATGTGGATTATTGGCTTAGCTATTTGGCAAGTGATTTTAACAACACTGTTATTTAGAAGCGGTAGAAAGCAAGCAGTGAAAGAGAATTTGATTCCTATGGTGAGTGTGGATTAAATATCCACGTTTATATTAAAGGATAAAACACATAGTCTTTCTTAAATTCTATTAGCTTGAAGTCTTTCTGAATGGATTCTGCAAGGTCTAGCCTGCGGCCACGGCGAGCATCTAGACCATCGAACTTGAGCAGTTGCAGGCAAGCAATACATACAAGCTGCTGAGCTGGCTGATTCAAGCCAGCAATAAACGTAGCCTTTTGATGACGTCGTTTTTGCACTAACTCACAAGCGGCCAAATGATAGTTTTCATGTTCTGGCCAGCTCAACCACAGGCGAGTATTTTTAAAGGCGATGGTCTTGTCTTTTAGTATTCTTAAACGACCACTGTCAATTTCAAATACACCATTTTCTAATAGTTCACGTTCGCTATAAGTAATTTGTTTTTGCGGGTCGAATAGTTCAAAACTGCCTAGTTCCTTTGCACCCATTTTCTCACGCAGTTTATTAAAGGGCTCAAAGTCTTCGAAAGAGTCAATACGCATGCTTAAACATCCTCTCCTAAAGCACCTGATCTAAGATTGTCGCAATGCGGCTATCGGCATCGGTGCGTACTTTAAATTCTACTCGACGTGAGCGCTCAGAATCTTCATTTCCATTTTCATCACGAATAACTTTTGCTGATGATAAGCCATTAGCCGTTAGGTATTGCTTTAACCAATCCTTGTCTTGCCTTACTTCTTCTAGCCCCATAACGAAACCGAGGGTTGAACGGGTACGGGCTTGGGATAAATCCATATTACGAATATAGGCATCGTCCTCACTATGGGCGCCTAGCCAGCCTGTAGAAGTATGGCCTTCAATGCGAATTTCTAATATGTCATCGTGGTATGCATCTTGAGTAATAATTTGAATATAACGTGGAAAAAAATCGGCCAAGATAGTTTTGAATTGTTGTTTTAATTCTGATTTTCCGTTATCAAACAAAATTTCGCTATCGTTAAAACGAAAAGATAAATCCTTATCCAATTCGGCTCCCCATTTTGGTAGGTCTTCAGCGAATTCTTCTTGTAGATCTTTATATAATTCTTGGCGTAGGTGATCGTATAAAATTGCTACGTCTTGAATGCGATTTCGCTCGGTTTCGACATCGACCATAAATACAACTGAGATGAGCATAAAGATCATCATCAAACCTGCCATCAAATCGCTTACCGCAACCCAGTGGCCTTCTTGTTCTTTCAGTTGTTCTAATTCATTTTCCTGCATACTGCTCTGCTCTCGTTTATACAGCTCTAGCTAGAAGACTCGGTTGATTTAATTTCTTCAGCTAACTTCACCACGTCTTGTAATTTTTGGGTGAGTGGTGAGTAATCACTGACAAACTTTTCAGACAGCGCAGTCAGCTGCATACCAAAAGATTGCAGGGCTTTATTCAATTCCTCTTCCATCGAGTCATCTAATACTGCAACTTGGCGCTCTACCTTTTCTGCAATCCGTGAAAGTTGCTGATGAGTCAGTTGTTGCTGTTCTATCAACTGCGCACCCGACTTCTCCATTACATCACTCATCTGCTGCTGAATGCCTTCCTGTGCATTCGTTATATGCTCTACCGTCCAACGCTGCTGCTCATGCACTTGCTGTGCAATACCCGTTGTTAACGCTGCAATGCGCTCTTCTAATTTGGGTAAACCGTCGGCAGCATTATTCACCACTGTCGCGAGTCCACCGAGTTGATCTTCTAAATTGGCGCGCTGGGCTTCCATACCGCTGAGTAACTCTTGCAGAGATTCTGAAATACCATTAAACGCATTGGCGTGTTTCACCATATATTCAAATGCATTACTGGCTTCTTTCATCGAGCTGGCGGTACGTTCTTGCTCGTCGATTAATTGCTGCAATTGAGCACGGTAATTATTTTGCCAATCCAGCATCTTGCCGACACTTTCATTCAGACGCTTAAAGTTATCCCCGTACTGCTCGTTAATACGCGCATTGAAGTCTTGCATTACCGCTTCAATCGCATCAACCAAAGCCTTAGCGTTAGCATCGGCCATACGTTCTTCATAGTGTTCCAGTACATATACGATTTGGCGCACGCCATTCTGGTTATCTTCATGCTGACGTTTCAGCAATGACTGCATAGAGTCTTCACGCTGATTATTAAACTGATCGGCCAATAGTTTTAACGAAGCATCAAGGTCATCAATGCTGGCGGCACGAGTTTGCGTAGCAGTGCGGCGACCTGCTTGAGAAAAGGTACTGCGCAGCTTAATGGTGAGTGCGCCTAGCAAGCCTGCGATAGAAGACCAGAAAGCGGTTTTCAGGCCGTCCATTAATTTAGGCACACTGCCATGGATATCAGTGGTATCAAAACTCCAAAGCCCAAGCGCAACACCCAGAAAGGTACCAAAGATACCAATACTGGTGAGAATGTTCGGCGCTAATTCCGCCGTTTTACTGGAGTAATGGAAAAAGTGAAAGTACACCGTCAACAAAGTGATGATGCCTATAAGTACCAAAGTCCATGGTGAGAACTGCTCCAACATGAAAGTAATCCTATAAGAAAAATGTAAAAATCTAACTTAAGACTAGTTCAATCTGGCCATTCTTCCTTCTTGTTATAAAAATAGTCTTAATTGGAGCAAAAACTTCTAAAAATCATGCATTTATTTATCAGTCATTTTACGCCCAAAGCTTCTAAGATAGACTTCAAAAGACAGCTATTCCGCCGAATAGCGTCGCTCAAGAACAAGTATCGAACATTCCCAACAATTAATGCCAAAATATCACTAATTAAAAAAATCAAACGCTCGTTTGATATTGCTGGGCAGAGAAAACCTTGGTTAAATGCATGAAGAGGTTCATTTCTGGGTGTATTGCCTTTGCGGATTATTTCATAGCAAAGACGCCCCAGTATTCAGTACTCCTCTTAATAAAGAGCATGCATTTTAAGCGTGTCACTCTCAACTTAGAGAGCTATAAACCACAGAAAAGGGATCATTATGACTACCACAACTTGGGCACTGCTATTAGTAGTAGCACTAATCGCCCTGGCTTATAAAAAAGCCAACTTGAAAGTTTCTAGCATCGCTATTGCAGCGCTTGCTATTGCAGCTTACTTCACCGATGCCGCAACTGGCTTTGTTATTACTTCCGCTATCGTTGCTGCAGTATTCGGTGTATTGAGCCTTTCAGCTTTCCGCGCCAATACGCTAACGCGCCCAATCTTCGCTATTTATAAGAAGATTTTGCCAGAGATGTCAGAAACTGAATCGACTGCACTAGAAGCCGGTACGGTTTGGTGGGATGGCGAATTATTCGCAGGTAAGCCTGATTGGAACAAGCTAATGGATCATCCGAATCCTCAGCTACGTCCAGACGAGCAATCGTTTCTAGATAACGAAGTTGAAACTTTGTGCTCAATGATCAACGAATACGAAATCAAAGAGAACGGCGACATGCCTGTTGAGCTTTGGGACTACATCAAGGCTAATCGTTTCTTCGCCATGATTATTCCAAAAGAATACGGCGGTTTAGCGTTTACTGCTCAAGCACAGTCTGCTGTTTTGCAGAAGCTTGCGGGTCTATCAAGTACAGTTCTTTCTACCGTTGGCGTGCCCAACTCGTTAGGACCTGGCGAGTTATTACTTAAGTACGGTACTGAAGATCAAAAAAATCATTACCTACCACGTTTAGTGGATGGTCGTGAGATTCCTTGTTTTGGCTTGACTGGCCCACGTGCCGGTTCTGATGCAACATCACTTCCTGATACAGGCGTTGTGTGTAAAGGCATGTGGGAAGGTGAAGAAGTTCTAGGTCTTAAAATGAACTTCAACAAGCGTTACATCACCCTAGCACCTGTTGCTACGGTTGTTGGTTTAGCGTTCCGCATGTTTGACCCTGAAAAGCTGCTAGGTGATAAAAACGACATCGGTATTACCGTTGCGTTATTGCCACGTGAACTTGAAGGTATGGACATTGGTAACCGCCATAACCCGATTGGTTCTCCGTTCATGAACGGTCCTATTTTCGGTAAAGACGTTTTCATCCCATTAAGCTTCATTATTGGTGGTGCAGAGAATGCAGGCCAAGGTTGGAGAATGCTGGTTGAGTGCTTGTCGGTAGGTCGTTGTATTACGTTGCCTTCTTCTGGCGCTGGCGGTGGTAAGTACGCTGTTGCAACAGCCGGTGCTTACGCTCGAATTCGTCGTCAGTTTGGTATTCCGATTTCTAAGCTTGAAGGTGTGCAAGAGCCATTAGCGCGTATCGCTGGTAACTCTTACATCAACTCAGCTGCAGCTCGCGTAACGGCTATCTCGATTGATAACGGTGAGAAGCCATCTGTACCTTCTGCGATTTTGAAGTACAACCTAACGGAATCTGCTCGTCAGTTGTCGATTGATAGCATGGATATTCATGGTGGTAGCGCGATTATGCGTGGCCCAAATAACTATGTTGAATCAGGTTACTCGTCGGTTCCTGTTGCGATCACGGTTGAGGGTGCAAACATCCTTACCCGTACTATGATCACCTTTGGTCAAGGCGCTATTCGTTGTCACCCATTCGTTTTACCTGAAATGAATGCTGCGAAAGAAAACAACTTGGCTGCGTTTGATAAAGCTTTATTCGGTCATTTTGGTTTCATCTTCTCGAACATTGCACGTTCTTTCGTACTAAGTTCAACTAACGCTGCGTTTACTTCTGTTCCAGCTTCTGGCCCAACGAAAAAGCATTACAAGCAGATCAACCGTTATGCTTCGAACTTTGCACTCTCTGTTGATATGGCGATGTTCTCTTTGCAAGGTGATTTGAAGTTCCGTGAACTGATCTCTGCGCGTTTGGCTGACATGCTTTCTAAATTGTACTTAGCGTCTATGACGTTGAAGCATTGGGAAGATCAGGGTCGTCAAAAAGACGATTTACCATTAGTTGAATACGCTATGGCTAAGTTGTTCTCTGAGTTTGAAGATGCTTTAGACGGCTTCTCTAAGAACTTGCCTGCTCGCCCTGTTGGTTGGTTAGTGCGCGCACTAACGATGCCTCTAGGTCGAAGTATTGCTAAGCCAAGCGATAAGCTGGTTGCTAAGGTTGTTGACCTTACTACGGGTGCTACTGCAACTCGTGAGCGTTTGATCACCGGTACTTACCGTGGTGATAACGGCCGCAACCCTATGTTCAAGTACGATTCACTATTAACGCGTGTTGATCAAGCAGATCCAATCTATAAGAAGATTGGTATTGCGTTGAAAGCAGGTCAGTACGATGAGTCGAACCTAACCATCGAAAACCGCATCACTGATGGCGTAGCCATGGGTGTTCTTACGCAGGAAGAAGGCGACTTCATGATTGCGTTTGAGAAAGACGTGCTAGAGATGGTTAATGTTGATCACTTCCCGCTGGAAGGTTTAGGTCCTGTCTCTGTTAAGCACGAAAGCGCTGCAGAAAAGAAGCCTGCAAAAAAGAAAGCTAAGAAGTCTGAAGAAACTGCTTAAGTTTATTTAGTACCTCTAAAGCACTTCTAGAAAGCCTCACTAGATTGTCAGCGATGATAATTTAGTGGGGCTTTTTTGTGCAACACTCTATTCCAACCGAATCTACCCACTTTCGTCTTATTCCCCCTACTCCCCAAGCGTTCAATCTATTAAGATAGTATTAATTATTTTCTCTCTATTTCTAACTCTTTAATATTGATCATGGAAGTCTCATGGAAACGTTTTTCGATATTCAGCAGCGTGCTGCCAAGCGCAAAGGTGGTAAAGCTGCACTCGCTTCAATTGTCAGCAAGCCATTAACCCCTAAGCAGTTATTAAAAGTTTCAGATGATGACTGGCTAGAAGAGTTCACTCGCAAGATCTTCCAAAGTGGATTTTACTGGTCGGTAATCAATAAGAAGTGGCCAGGGTTTCGTGAAGTATTCTGGGATTTCAATATTAAGAAGCTATTGATGATGCCGCCAGAAATGCTAGAAGAGAAAGCGTCTGATGAGCGCATCGTGCGTAACTACAATAAGGTGAAAACCGTTCCTGCCAATGCTTCTATGATTCACTTTGCTGCAAAAGATGAAGGTAAGCCGTTTAATCAGTTAGTTGCAGAGTGGCCAACAGAGGATATTATTGGCTTATGGGCTTGGTTAAAGAAGCACGGTTCTCGTTTGGGCGGTAATACTGGCCCATATACTTTGCGCCAAATGGGCAAAGATACGTTTTTATTATCTCGCGATGTGGAAGCGTACTTACGCGCCAATGAGATCATTGATGGTGGCCTGCAAACTAAGAAGTCTTTGAAAGCAGCCCAGGCTTTCTTTAATGAAATGCAAGCTGAGAGTGGCTTATCACTGCAAGAGATCAGCCAGACGATTTCTTATAGTGTTGGGGATAATGTGGTTTAGCTTTAGGCCTAGGTAGTATTTGAAACTCCGTGGCGCTAGATATAAACAGGGGCCGCTTGCAATCGCTGTTGGGTAGGGGTCAAGCCGAACTAGTAGCTAGATAACAAATCTTTGCTTTTAAAATTTATCACGGGAAGACGGTGCCATTGGCAGGGAATTAGGTGATTCATTTCAGGGGCGTCATTTCGCATGGAAGCGAAATCCGAGCCCCCATGGATGGGTTCACGGCGTACCCAGAAAGGAATTACCTAATTTCCAGCGTTAGAACCTTTAGCGTTAATTCTCCCTTTGTACCGCCCCCAAGTCTCAAGTAGACTAGAAACAACTCCCAGCTGTAATCCAAATAGAATGAACAAGCAAAAGCGTACCGAGATTTTCACCCGTTTACGGAATGAAAATCCAAATCCAGAAACCGAATTAGAATACACCACTCCGTTTGAGCTATTAGTTGCCGTTGCCTTATCTGCCCAAGCAACCGACGTCAGCGTGAACAAAGCTACCCGTAAGCTCTATCCAATTGCTAATACCCCAGAAGCAATTTATGCATTGGGTGAAGATGAGCTAAAAGAATACATAAAAACAATTGGCCTTTATAACAGCAAAGCCAAAAACGTCATTAAACTCTGCAGAGATCTGATCGACCTGCATGGCAGTGAAGTGCCTGATGATCGTAAAGCGCTAGAAGCCTTAGCCGGTGTTGGGCGTAAAACTGCCAACGTAGTACTTAATACTGCATTTGGTCATCCAGTAATGGCGGTTGATACCCATATTTTCCGCGTATCTAACCGCACTAAAATAGCACCGGGGAAAAATGTCGATGAAGTCGAACAAAAGCTGGTACGCTTTATTCCGAAAGAATTTATGTTGGATGCACACCATTGGTTAATTTTGCACGGACGTTATACCTGTGTTGCAAGAAAACCCAAGTGTGGTTCGTGCATTATTGAAGATTTGTGTGAATATAAAGATAAGATAGAAATAGACTAAGCTAATAGTACTAGATTAAAACAGGAACTAGCGATGAGAATGCTACATACCATGTTGCGCGTAGGCGACTTGGATAAATCTATTGAGTTTTATACTCAAGTTATGGGAATGAAATTATTACGCCGCCGCGATAATGAAGAGTACCGCTACACCCTCGCCTTTGTGGGCTACCAAGAAGAAACTGAAGGTGCGGTATTAGAACTAACTCATAACTGGGATACTAGCGAATACGATCTTGGCAATGGTTATGGTCACATCGCCTTAGAAGTAGACGACATTTATGCGACTTGTAGTGTTATCGAAAATCTTAACGGCAAAATCAGCCGCGCCCCTGGCCCAGTAAAAGGTGGCAAGACAATCATCGCGTTTGTAGAAGACCCTGATGGTTATAAAATCGAATTGATCGAAAAGAAAGATGATCCAGAAAACAGTCTGTAATTAATTTTTAGACATATAATAATGCGAATAATAATAAAATTATGATTGATCAAGGCGAGTTTTTTCATACTCCAAATCCGTGTAGAAGTATCTGTACGGTAAATAATAAAGGCTTTTGTAAAGGCTGCTTTCGCAGTCGTGAAGAGCGCTTTCATTGGAATGAATTTACGGAATACCAAAAGCATTTGGTGGTTCAGCTTTGTTATGCTCGTGAAAAACGCGTAGAAGCGGCAAGGCGTAAGAAGTTATTGATAGAAGCTCAAAACAAAGCCCAGCAAAAAGCTCAGTTCGATTTATTTGGTGAAGCGATTGTTTATCAAGAATCAGAGATTGAAAATAATACCGCTGAGGATGTTCCACAACTCGATTTATTCTAATAGCTTATTTTAGTACTTTTTAATATTTTGTTTAAAACAACTTAGCTTTATTGTCTTTTCCTCTGTGTTCTCTGTGCCCTCTGTGGTTAAACCGCTTTTAAAATCCTAACAACGAATTAACCTCTAAAGTTACGAGAAATTTTTACCACAGAGGACACAGAGCGCTTCGCTTCACAGAGAAAAACTTAGCTACACATCGCTAAGTTAGAGGCGATCCATTGTTTCCAGCGCAAGGTATCTTCTGTATTTTTTGTCGGTTTGTATTCAGCCCCAACCCAGCCTTCGTAAGTAGAATATTCAATGGCATGAAAAATCGATTTAAAATCTAGCTCTCCAGTTCCAGGTTCCCCACGCCCTGGAGCATCTGCAAATTGAATGTGCCCTATCTGGTTGCCTAAACGGCTAATAATGGCACTGACATCGCCTTCTTCCATCCGTGCCATATGATAGACATCAAACTGCATTTTAATATTGTCGTGCTTACTCTTTTCCATAACATCTAGCATTTGCTCGACGTTATGAATTAAAAAGCCTGGCATATCGAAGGTATTAATGGCTTCGAACGTTACCGTAACGCCCAATGGTTTAAACATTTCTGCTGCGGTATTTAGATTGTGCATAAAGGTTTTTAAATAAAGTGCGCGCTTACTTTCATCAAAGCAGCGGCCGGGTAAAACATTAACCCGTTTAACTCGTAAAGATGTCACGTAGCTAAGACACTCAACCACAGCGGCTGCAAATTCAGCTTCTTTGCCTGGAACCGAAGCAAGACCTTCGCCTCCCTCCATTAAATCCCCTGCGGGTATATTAATTAGTACGCATTCAAGTTCGTGAGTTTTTAACTCTGCTTTAATATCTGCAACTTTTTCGACGTAGGGAAACTGTACTTCTACCGCATTAAAGCCAGCGGTTTTCGCTGCCCCAAAACGCTCTAATAAAGGTTGTTCGGTAAACAGCATGGAAAGATTTGCTGCAAGTTTCATTATTCAGCATCCTTTACTTTACTCGGCATCTTATTTTTCTTATTCAAAGCTTGGTACATCTCGATTAAAGTACAAGGATCACTATCAGCAAAACCCTTGCTGCCATGCTGACGCATAAGTTCTGCCCCGATTCCTGCCATAGGAACCGCTGACATATTATCTTTGGCTAAACTATTGGCCATATCTAAATCTTTCAACAAGGTTTTCACATGCCATTTAACAGGATCATAATCACGCTGCGCCATTCGTGGGCCTGTTAGCTGCAATGGAATCGAGTCGGCAAAGCCACCCTTTAACGCTTGCGGAATTTGCGCACTATCAACACCGGATTTTTCAGCAAGAGCCATCACTTCGGCCATTACCAATACATTACAGCTTACGATCATTTGGTTACAGATTTTAGTCACCTGCCCAGAGCCAACATCACCCATGCGAGTAATGCGCTGACTTAACGGCTCAAGAACAGGACGAACAGAATCTAAAATGGTTTCATTGCCCCCAGCCATTATCGCCAGCGTGCCTTGCTCTGCACCTGCAACACCACCCGATACCGGGGTATCTAACCAATGGCAAGAGTGCTGTTCGACTTTTTGCGCCAACTGGCGAGTTACCTCAGGGTCTATGCTAGAAAAATCGATAATGATCTTTCCTGGGCTTAGGTTTTCTAGCAGGCCATCAGCAGCCAATACAATCTCTTCAACAGCAGCGGTATCGCTAACACACAACATAATAATGTCGCTGCTTTGACATAGCTCAGCCAGCGTTGAGGCAACTTGCGCTCCCTGCTCTGCAGGAAATTGAGTTTTTGCAGTATTACGATTCCAAACCGTAACAGAGAAACCAGCTGTCAATAAGCGACATGACATAGGAATACCCATCAATCCCATACCAATAAATCCAATTTTCGCTAATGCCACGCCAATTCCCCCAATATTTAGTTTATTTGCCAATCATAGCAAACCAAGGCCCATTAGTACGGATTCCCATAGAAGCTAGGTTAAATAAGCCTACCTTTTTTCTACAAAAAATTACGCGCATATCAAAACCCTATCCTATGCTTCATTTATGGAACGACAAAGGAAGAACCAATAATGACCATGGCATCAATTTTTGAACAAACCCAAGAGCTACCGCATATTCCTCGTGTTGTGCAGGAGCTTATGCAGAGCTTCCAAGACGACGATATTGACGTAGATGAAATTAGTAAAAAAGTTGCAATGGATCAGGCGCTTACGGCAAAAGTATTACGACTGGCAAATTCGGCGCATTATGGTGCATCTCGCAGTGTGTCAAATACCAACGATGCTATTGTATTGTTAGGTTTTAATACCCTACGTACCATGGTGTTAGCCTCTGGTGTAACCAGTTCTTTCAAAGCCCCAGAAGGTTTTGATATGAATACTTTCTGGAAGCAATCGTTTGCCATTGGTGCTTTATCAAAATGGATTGCTGGCTATATCCCAAATTGTGAAGCTGAAACGGCTTTCACCTGCGGTATGTTAAATTCAATTGGCAGTTTATTAATTCGTATTGTCTTACCTGCAGACGTTAAAAGTATTGATGAAGCCGAAGTACTCGGAGGCAAACGTCATAGCCTAGAGCGTGGCCAGCTTGGCTTTGATGGTGCAAAAGTAGGCGCTGAATTAGCAAAACGCTGGAAGTTTCCAGATGTAATGCAAGAAGCAATTCGAGACCAGAACAATGTCGATTTTGAGCAAGAATATGGAATGTATGCAGGTATTTTATACATTGCGAAATATCTGCATAACGCCCACAAAGAAGACTGGGATGAAGCGCGTATTATTAATGAGTTTCCATTAGCGGTTGCACAAACCATTGGTATGGATACTGAGAAAGCGTATCAAGACGTTGCCTCAACAACTGACTTAGAAACTGGGCTCGATGCTTTGCTAGATGACTAGCCCATTAACTTAAGTTCTGATATTAGTTCTGAATATCCAAACAGAAGTCGATACATAAAAAACGCAGCCTTAGCTGCGTTTTTTATTGGGTTTTATCGAACAGAAATAATTAGAATATTCTATCTAGCCCTATTAATTTCAACTCTATTTTCTTTTGATACGATCTCTTTTTGATACTACCGACACCAACCGTAAAAGCACTAGCACTAGCAAACTAAACCAGCCTAAACTTCCTCCACCTGACGATCCGCCATCAGTGGTATCAACAGCAGTATCTACCGGCGTAGTCACTATGACACTGGCATTATTCAATAAGAAAATATCGATTGTTTGTGTTTGCGTAATATTTGATACATCCAACTCAATGGTCACAGATTCAGCTTGGTTAATGGATAATAGTTGCAGCGACTTTTCATTTAAATCAACCTCTTGGCTGAAGTTTGCCTGAGTTGCAGAGGCTACCGATACGCTAATCACATCACTAGAGCCATCCGCATATTCAAGGGTTACCATAGGCGATTCATCCAATAAATCCTGACTGCCTCCCACCGTGATCGCACCGATTAATATAATACCATTCGCCAGCTCGGTCAGTACTAGATCATGAGTTGTATTATCACTATTGAGCGTAAGATCCTCAGAGTTGTAACCACTTGCCGCTACGTTCAAGGCATAGCTCGCCCCAGCAGGCAAAGCATTGGTATCCGGCAATAGCACGGTAAACTCGCCGTTGGCATCAGCACTGTAGTTTGTTGCTAGATTCAGTTGTGCTAATAACGCTTCATTGCCGGTAAGTTCAGCGGTCGCATTAGCCAATACTTCATCCGCTGTATTTTTCACACTGAAGCTATGTAATGAAGAAGGATAAACTTTAACAGCGCTTTCAATCACATCGTCATAACTACTTTGCACAGTTACATCCATACTGGATATATTCGCAACCGTCGCGCTATCAAGACTTACGAGTGCCGCATTAAACGTTGCCGCATTGTTTTCAGCAGTCGCCGTTGTTATTGAGACATCACTATCATTAAGGAAGATTAAATCAGCTGAGCCAGATTGAAGTAATGTATAAACAGTTCCAGAGGCGCCACCTTCAATTTTAAGTGTTTGCTCTGTATTATCATTCAATAACGCAGTTGCGCTCCAATTCAAACGCAATGGACGTGTTACCGTAATCGTAATCACGTCGCCATCATTATCATCCGTAATCGTCAGAGTATAGTCACCCGCGAACTCTCCACTACTCGGCAAACCAATTTCTAAGCCTGCGCTATTCGCCGTCACGAGACTGCTCACATCAGAACTATTGTAATCCAAGCTATAACTATAATTTCCACTGCCATTATTCACGTTGATTTGATTGCTACCGATAGGCAAGGTGACTGTACCGCCATCATTATGAGCAGCGCCTCCCACCTCGACCGTTGTACTAGGCACAGCAGAAGTAATAGTGACATCAAACGTATCAGTATTCGTTCCGCCATTACCATCATCCGCTTCAATCGTTACCGAGACTGTTGATCCTACTCCTGCTCCTGCCGCGACTCTTAAAGTTGAAGCAGTAGGGAAACTACAGGTCAAATTTGCCCCACAAACGGTATCAGAAAATGTTAAACCATCACCGTCCACATCCGATGAATAGGTTAATAAATTAATGTCTTTGGATTGGCCAACTTTTATCGTTTGATCTGGAATACTATCAATCACAGGGGCATCATTTTGGGCAATGACATTGAGGTTGAAAGTATCGCTAGCGCTATCGCCCTGTCCGTCATCAACGCTCACAGTAATAGTATGTGTTCCGCCACTATGATTAGCAGCAGGAATCATAGTCAAACTTGTACCATCTGAATTAATACTGCAGGTAATATTCGTAGCGCAGGCGCTATTCACACTATAAGCCAACGTACCACCATCAGTATCATTACCCCAGCCGCTAGCATCTACAATCTTAGTTACATCTTCATTGGTAGATTGATCAATCGCGGTAATCGTTGGGGCTACATTAGCAACGACTACAGGTGTCACAGCCCAACCTATATCCTGCAAAAGATACAAGGCTAAGCCCAAGCTAAGTTGACCTTCAGTATATTGAGGTTCCATGAGCTCATTTGGAGAAGCAGTGATATTAAAGTGAGAAACTGAACTTCCGTCCTCAATAGGGCTTGGCGCATACATCTGCACACGATCACCAGAGGTAAAAGCCGGGTCACCATCGTTATTTTGAAAGCCTGCTGTTAGTTGTCCAACAGCCTGGGTATTTACATTCGAGCCGTTCCATAACAGCCCAGTAGTGCTAATAGCAGAAGCAGCTCGCTGGCCATCGGTTAATCCAGGCCATGAAGCGCTGTTAGCTTGAGAATAAAGATTGTTAGAAAAGATATCATCATACCCACCTGCCTTAGTACCATCACTCGCCGCCGTCAAACTAGCAAAACCCAGCCCATGAGTTGCTTCATGTAAAAGTACCGTCGTGAAATCTATGTAATTACTCGGAGGTGTATCAAAGCCATAGTACCAACCATTACTACTTTGAAGACAACCTGTTTGGCCAATATTACTGTTAAATTTAGCATTTATGTCTGAACCCGTTCCATTACCACTATATCCGCCTCCAGCATCTGCAGCAGGACTTAGTTGGTCTGTATTACTAATATCATTATATAAACCGACAGGGTACCAAGTATCATTAATTAGGCCTGCTGGAGCAGACGGGTGATAAAGGCTAACTGTTGCACCAGCGCTTCCTAACGTTGCGCTGCTCGCATCACATGTAAGACCGGTAAATGCAGCATCCATTATGATGGTTTGTGAGGAAGCTACTCTGGCTGCCAAAATTTCAGCTGCTTTGATGAACGACAATTTTCTTTGTGCACCCAGTGTTGTTCCGTTATTGCCACCTGCAGCTACTAACCCGCTTGCACTATCAAAACCAGTTATGAAATTTAACTGAATAGTAGAGGCTGTTCCCGTCACGGTACAATTACTACTATTTGAAGCACCTGTTGCCGTAGAAGTGCTTGATACAGGACATGCCGCTGAAAATGATAATGGGCTTACTAATAAACTGGTAAAGAAAAAAAGAATGGATGCTAAGCGCATAATACTCTCCGAACTATAAAAACCGACTATATTGAGAGTATGACGCTTTTGCCTAAAAGGCTGTAAATTGGAGTGTTAAACAGTAGTTAATTGTTATTGGAATCCATACACAATTACATGCTACTATCTATTAGATGAAACGGTTATTTAAAAATTATTTTTATTACTCAGGCAACTCTGAATATTCTTTAATTTGAATAGTACCATCAGGCATTTCGACAGCGACAGGGACTTGAGTAAAGCGTCCGTCAGAGGGCATAATTACAGTACCATCAGGTTTTGTTATCGTACGTTTTTCTCCGTGTTGAAATAATTGATCCCTTATTCCCTGCTTCATTTCCTCGCTTAACATATCCTGATGACGAGGCACTTTATCCGCGGCAGTATTTCCTGCTTCCTTAGTAACTGCACGGCTTACATTACCCTTACTAGTGTCATTAATGACACCCGTATTTCCTGGTGATTTTATTACTGTATTCAAGTCACTAGCAGGCAGCTGAGCTGGATCAACCTTAATCCCTCCATCAGTCTTATCACTATCGTATCCATTCCAAGATGTAACGATGGCAATCACAGATATCAACAATATTGCCAAGCCAACTAAGACCAGCGGTTGTTTTAGTTTTTCAGTCATTCAATTCAACCTATTCCTGCCAAGCAATTACAGTATATCTATTTAACTTAGCTTATATCCTCAATTTAACTACCTATTTTTGACTATCTACTTTTAACTAACTATTAGTATGCACCTGTTTTTACAAAGGTCTGTATATTAATTGTGTAAATTTATTCGCAACCTTCAGGCCCTAACAGTTCAAATTCTATTTCGGCTTTCTTTATGCCATTCACCATAATTTCAAGTTTATGAATACCTGGATAATATTTTCGCGTAGTTATTTTTTTAAAAGAATGTTTCTTGCTAACCGTTTCATTTGTTGCGTTATCAAAAGAGCGATCTAACCACTTAAAAACTTTCGGTGCTTGCTTACCATTGGCTTTTTGAAAGCGCATAACATAATCCACCATCAATAAATTTTCTTTCGCACTGGCTTTTTCCAGTACCATTTCAAACTCGAAAGCTCCCCAAAAAGGTACTTGGCTTTGTTTAGTACTCAAAGTACAAACAACATCATCTGCAGGCTGATAGCCAAATAATGCCATAACCTCTGGCTGGCCTTGTTTAAATAGCGTTCGACAGGCATGACGAATCAGTTTAGTCCGTTGTACTTTTTGTTCTGGCGTTAATAATGCGAGTTCTTTTTCAGATAACCATTGCTGTGCGGTACTAATAACAAGAGCGGGATGATCTTTGGCGATATCATTTAAATGATTAGCGACCGAACGACGTACATATTCTTCAGGGTCGTCACGCAACGCGAATAATAACGGCAGCACGAGTTCAGGCTGTTCAATAAAAATTGGCAGACGAACTCCCCAAGGTAAGCGAGGGCGAGTGCCTTCCGAAACTAATCGTCGTACATGGTGGTTTTCATGCTCTAACCAAGACTGCAGAACGGATAAGGCTTGCTCTGGCTGGCGTAAAATAAAATGGCGAATGGCAAACTCCGCGCTAAAGAACTCGGTCATCTGCTGTAAATAATGTAAACCCTGTTCAAAACTTAGCTGCTGATGAATCGCTATATATTCACAGCAAATTAAAGACAGCCACCCCGACAAATCTTCATTCTTATTTAATGTCTCTACCACCGCATCAGCCCCCTGAGTTTCAGGTATCACTTGATGTAAGGCATGAGCGCCAGCACGCAAACGCTGCATCAGAGTCAGCAGCTGCCAATTGTCTTCACCTTGTTCTTGAGCACTTAATAAAAGCTGTTGAGAAAATGCTTGCTGATCAAAATATATGCTGTAGATGGCAGAGTGCTCAGCAATCTTCTGCCCAAGCTCATTTACTTTTTCTAATGATAGGTTTTCTTTAAACAACTCAGCCATGAGAATCCTTGTTTTTTAAGCTATTGGTGTGAGTACTATTATTACCAGTCGATGGGCAGTCTACTATCCATTGCTGACAATCTATGTCAGTAGCCTATATCAATGCCAATCTAAGGGCTAATGGCCTAATAATTGCTCCAACCGACTTTTACACTGTTTAGAGCGTTAAAGATTCATGATACCTGCCAGAGTTATGTTGGTTGATGATACTCCGACCCGATCTGCTATTTTAGAACAAGCGCTGCTTGATCAAGGGTTAACTGTGGTCTGTCGATTAGAGAGCGCGCAGGGATTAATCAAGCATGTAGAAATACATCAACCCGACATTATTATCATGGACCTCGAGTCTCCAGATCGAGATACCCTAGAAAGTATGACCGTGCTGAATCAGCACAACCCAAAACCTGTGATAATGTTTTCCGAAGAAGGTGATAGCAATATTATATCTCAAGCCGTACAGGCAGGGGTTAGCGCCTATATTGTTGACGGTTTAAACCCTCACCGTGTTAAGCCAATTTTGGATGTCGCTATCGCTCGTTTTCGCGAATACCAAGCCCTGAAAAAAGAACTAAAACAAACTCGAGATCAGCTCGCTGACCGAAAAGTCATTGATAAAGCCAAAGGGTTATTAATGAAAACTAAGGGCTTAGATGAAGCACAGGCATATCATGCCATGCGAAAAATGGCGATGGATCAAAGTAAACCTTTGGCTGAAATCGCACAGAATATTTTATCTGTCATGTCTCTACTGTCCCCTTAGTTCATAACAATAGCCTATTACTCTCACATTTGGAGACGCGCATGAATGGTGCGGAAGTTGAAAAAAAAGCACTGAAACTGGGCTACATGCCCCTAAGTGATTGCTTACCTTTATTAGTTGCACAACAACAAGGATTTTTTGAACAGCAAGGGCTTACTGTAGAGCTACATCAAGAAGTTTCTTGGTCTAACATTCGTGACAAACTGATTGTCGGTCACTTTGATGGAGCTCATATGCTAGCACCTATGGTGCTTGCTAGTAGCATAGGGCTAGGAGGATTAAAGAAACCTCTGATTACTGCCTTTTCTTTAGGCCTCAATGGTAATGCGTTAACAGTATCCAATGCACTTCATACCGAATTACTTGAACAAAATGCTAGCGCCTTTGACCAAGCATTGACGATGAAGGCTTTGATCGAACAGCGTAAAACTAATAACCTACCACAATTGGTTTTTGCCACAGTGTACCCTTACTCTTGCCATAACTTGCAATTAAGATACTGGTTAGCCAATGCAGGTATTGATCCCGATACAGATATCGAACTCGTGATTTTACCGCCCTCTCAAATGGTAGATCATCTAAAGTTACAGCATATTGATGCTTTCTTTGCTGGAGCCCCTTGGAACTCGGTCGCCATCTTACAAGGCCACGGACACTGTTTGTTAACTGGAATGGATATTTGGCAGAACGCACCAGAAAAAGTTTTAGCGGTGACTCAAGAATGGGCCGTTCAATACCCAAATACTCACCATGCTTTAATTAGAGCACTCTACCAAGCCTGCAACTGGTTAGAGCATCATGCAGAAGAGGCATTGCCTTTATTAGAACAATACCTTTCGCTAAATTCGCCATTAATCGATCAGGCCTGCTTAATTCCAGCTATTACTGGTGAATATGTCTTTGTTCATAATAAAGAGGAAAGCAAACCCCCTGGCATACTAATTTTTAATCGTTTCATGGCAAACTTTCCTTGGTTATCTCATGCAAAGTGGATAAGTTCACAGATGCAACGCTGGCAATGGCTACCAGAAGATATCGACTGTGATGAACTCGTTGCTCAGTGCTACCGACCCGACATATATCGCGCGGCATTAACCGACGATTTATTACCCAACATATTATTACCTACTGATGATTACCAGGAAAACATCAGTGATCTAGCCTCAGCACACCAACTCCTCCCCCTCTAATATTCAGAGTGCATTTTCTTATGTACTCATAATCGATCTCACATAACATTTTAAAAGAAGCCAGCTTAATTTAAAGCAGCTTCTTTTAGTGCTACTTTTCCTTTTCTGCACTAAATTAGCAAGTCATAGATTTATTATAAGTACGCCTATTTACCCATGCACTTTTAAATATCTTATCATTTTACTTATGCACTAAAAAACGTCCTAAATTTTGCACCAAAAGTTATCAAACTAATAACCCCTTGCATTTTCAGCGCACTACTTTCTACCATTATTATTAACTAATCGTTATTAATGATTTTTTTCATGTTTTATATTCTCTCACCACAAAGTTGGCACGGTACTCGCTATATACCTATCAGTTACTTTGAACCAACGAAGGTTTTAAGAAAACGGCAAAGACGCAAATAAATACTTTATTCAATATGGGATAGAGAATTCATTTGCGTTTTTTTTTGTTAAAAACTTATCCTACTTATTAAAACTTATACTTTAAAACTAAAGGAAGCATCACATGAAGAATACCCGATTTAAAATGAACAAAATCAGACGTTCGATATTAAAGAGTGCCTTTACTATTGCTGCAAGTGCTGCATTAGTAGCAGCACCTTTCACCGCAGTTCAAGCGGCTGACAAAGTCGGCTTTGCGGAAAAAGAAGAACTTAAATTTGGCTTCATAAAATTAACCGATATGGCACCACTAGCAATCGCCTATGAAAAAGGATTTTTTGAAGACGAAGGTCTATACGTCACCTTAGAAGCACAAGCGAACTGGAAAGTATTATTGGACCGCGTTATTGATGGGCAGCTAGATGGTGCACACATGCTAGCAGGGCAGCCTATAGGCGCAACGATGGGTTATGGCACTAAAGCTGACATTATTACCGCATTCAGCATGGATTTAAACGGTAATGCGATTACGGTTTCCAACAGTGTTTGGAAAGAAATGAAAAAGAACATTCCTCATAAAGACGGCAAGCCAGTTCATCCGATTAAAGCTGATTCATTAAAGCCCGTGATTGAAAGTTATAAAGATGCCGGCAAGCCATTTAATATGGGCATGGTATTTCCAGTTTCGACTCACAACTATGAATTACGTTATTGGCTAGCAGCGGGCGGTATCCACCCAGGTTATTACGCTCCGCATAAAGGTGATACTTCAGGCCAAATTAATGCCGACGCTTTATTATCTGTTACCCCGCCACCACAAATGCCGGCAACAATGGAAGCTGGAACGATTGATGGTTATTGCGTTGGTGAACCTTGGAATCAGCAAGCAGTATTTAAAGGCATCGGCGTTCCTGTTGTTACCGATTATGAAATTTGGAAAAATAATCCAGAGAAAGTATTTGGTGTAAGCCAAAAATGGGCGGATAAAAATCCCAATACCCATATACGCGTAGTTAAAGCGATGATTCGTGCTGCTCAGTGGCTGGATGAAGGTAACAATGCTAATCGCCCAGAAGCGGTGAAAATCTTATCGAAAAGTAGTTATGTTGGTGCTGACTATGACGTAATCGCTAACTCCATGACAGGTACATTTGAATACGAAAAAGGCGATAAACGTGACGTGCCAGATTTCAACGTATTCTTCCGCCATAACGCAACCTACCCTTACTACTCGGATGCTATCTGGTACCTAACTCAAATGCGTCGCTGGGGCCAAATTTCTGAACCTAAATCTGACGATTGGTATAAAGATCTAGCGAAGAAAGTCTATCGCCCAGATATTTATGCCACTGCTGCGAAAGAACTAATTAAAGAAGGCAAGGTAAAAGCAAAAGACTTCCCAGAATTTTCTTCTGAATCCGGTTTCCGCTCTCCACAAAAACACTTCATCGACAATATCGTTTATGACGGTAGCCAGCCTAATGCTTACCTAGAAAAATTCAGCATAGGTTTGAAAGGCAAGGATAAGCTGTAATCCCTTTGAAATATTCAATAACTATATTCCATAATTTTTAAGCATACCGCCTCACTCTTTTCATAGTTGGATGAGTGAGGTGTATTTTTATAAAGAGCAAGAGTGCCTTAATAGCACTAGATCGAGGTTTTTATGATAACTAAAAGTGCAACAAGCTCCAGCTTATCAAGTGGCAGTTCATCAAGCTGGAAAAGCATCACTGATGATGTAATGCCTATGTGGCTACAAGACATGATAAAAGCCATTATGCTGCCTATCGCAGGGTTATTATTTTTTTTACTAATCTGGGGCACTGGTGCTCAAAACATTGATACATCATTAGGTAAATTCCCTGGGCCTTCTCAAGCCCTAGAGCAATTTAAATCATTAATAACCGAACATAATGATGAGCGTGAAAAAGAAGTCGCATTCTATCAGCGACAAGATGATCGTAATGCGGCTCGTTTAGCGCAAGATCCTAACTACACAATAAAAATTCGTAACTATACCGGCAAGCCAACGTTCATTGATCAAATTGGCACCAGTTTAATCACAGTATTAACCGGTTTTATATTAGCGTCTTTAGTCGCTATTCCTTTAGGTATTATGATTGGTCTAAGTAAAAACCTATACGCTGCGGCAAATCCCGTAATCCAATTATTTAAACCTGTTTCACCATTAGCTTGGCTACCACTTGTTACCATGGTTGTGAGCGCCGTTTATACCAGCGAAGATCCATTATTTGCCAAGTCTTTTATCACCTCAGTCATCACTGTTCTTTTATGTTCGCTATGGCCAACGGTTTTAAATACCGCCGTCGGTGTTGCCGCGATCAGCCAAGATTTACTTAACGTCAGTAAGGTATTGCGCCTAAAGCCAATGACCCACGTATTTAAAATAGTAATTCCTTCTTCCATCCCTATGGTCTTCACCGGTTTACGCTTATCCCTCGGTATTGCTTGGATGGTTTTAATTGCTGCCGAAATGCTGGCCCAGAACCCAGGCCTAGGAAAATTTGTTTGGGATGAATTTCAAAATGGCAGCTCCAACTCACTAGGTCGCATTATGGTTGCGGTGATCGTGATTGGTTTAATTGGATTTTTATTAGATCGCATCATGTTGATGTTACAGAAGTATTTCTCTTGGGATAAACAAGCGCTCTTACGTTAATTAATAAGCGCTAATTAAATATCAATAATACCATCGAATTTTAGAGAGAATGAATATGAACAGCATCACAGATAATACAATCAACCCAATTTTAGAGCTCACAGGGGTTGGCATAGAGTTCCCTACGCCAAAAGGATCATTTCAAGCATTGACCGATGTCAATTTAAAAATTGCAAAAGGTGAGATGATCTCCCTCATTGGGCATTCAGGTTGCGGTAAATCAACGGTACTCAATATAGTCGCGGGTTTATTACAAGCAACAGAAGGTGGCGCGGTTTTAGAAGGCAAAGAAGTCAATGAACCAGGTCCAGAGCGAGCGGTAGTTTTTCAAAACCACTCACTTCTACCTTGGTTAACCGCTTATGAAAATGTTGAGCTGGCGGTAAAAACCGTTTTTGATCGCAGTAAGACAAAGGCAGAGATGAAGGAATGGATAGAATACAACCTGAATCTAGTTCATATGGGGCACGCTATGCATAAGCGCCCAGATGAAATTTCAGGCGGAATGAAACAACGAGTCGGTATTGCTCGCGCCCTAGCTATGGAGCCTAAGATTTTATTAATGGACGAGCCATTTGGTGCTTTAGATGCATTAACCCGTGCCCACTTACAAGACTCAGTAATGGAGATCCAAAAAGACTTAGGTAATACCATTATTATGATTACTCACGATGTTGATGAAGCGGTTTTATTATCCGATCGCATCGTCATGATGACTAACGGTCCTTCTGCCACTATTGGCGAAGTGTTAAAAATAGACTTGCCGCGTCCACGTAATCGCATCGAATTGGCCGACGATCCAAAATATAACCAGTATCGCCAGCAAGTATTGAGTTTCTTATATGAGAAGCAGCGAAAAGTTGAACCCATATCAAATACAAAGAAAGTAAACAAAAAAGATCTAAGTACAGAAAAACAAACCGCTTAATTTATTAAGTGTTTAATAATTTTGTAGTTATACCCATGAATAATAGTGAAAAAATTTAATTAAAAGCTAAAAACTAAAGTAACAGGAGTTACACATGACGATCACAAAACAAAGTCGCTTTGCTAAAAAAACAGTATTAGCCAGTGCAATCAGCACCGCGCTATTTGCTATCGCGATGCCGACACAAGCACAATCAGTGACTGAATTCGCCAAAGCAGGCGATGTTATCGCTGAAGCTCGCCTTCGTTATGAAGGTGTTGATCAAGATAATGTTTTAGACAATGCTAATGCGACAACCGCTCGCCTTCGTTTAGGTTATGAAACTGCTAGCTTGGCAGGTTTTAAGGCCTTAGTTGAATACGATCAAATCATCGCACTACAAGACGACTATCACTCTGGTTCTTCTTTCGAGCCAACCAATCCTGATACATCAGTCGTTGCTGATGGCGAAATCGGTGAGTTTAACCGTGCACAAATCAGCTATACCCATGAAGCGGCTAAAGCCGTTTTAGGTCGCCAGCGTATTATTTTAGATAACGCCCGTTTTGTTGGTAACGTGGGCTGGCGCCAGAACGAGCAAACGTATGACGCTGCTCGCGTAGATCTAACAGCCGTTGAAAACTTAAACGCTACTTACGTTTATATGAACCAAGTAAACGACATTAAAGCTAACGATGTTGGCGTGAAAAACCATCTTTTGAACTTGGGTTATAAAACCCCTGTCGGTAAGGTAGTTGCCTATGCCTATTTATTAGAAAAAGATGAAGATAACAATGAAGGAACTTCGGATACTTTTGGTTTAAGCTTTAAAGGCAAAGCTCCAGCCGGTGATTTAGAAGTTCTTTACGCCGCTGAATACGCGACTCAAACAGCAAACGATGGAACTTCTGGCGCTAAAGATTTAGATGCCGCCTATACATTCCTTGAAGGTGGGGTAAAGGTTTCCGGTGTTTCACTATTAGCCGGTTATGAAAACCTAGGTGGTGATGGTGATTACGGCTTCGGCACTGAGCTAGCGACTAAGCATAAGTTCAACGGTTGGGCAGATGTTTTCTTAACTACTCCAGATAACGGCTTAAACGATATTTATGCTAAAGCTGCTGGTAAAGTTGCTGGAATTAAGCTTGTTGGTGTTTACCATGATTTCAGCTCTGATAAAGATGGTGATGATCTAGGTAGCGAAATAAACTTATTAGCGGCAAAGAAATTTGATGATAATTTCTCAGCAGGTATTAAGTACGCTAACTACTCTGCAGGTGATGATGCCTATGGTAAAGTTGATACGCAAAAGTTCTGGTTATGGGGTGAAGTTAAGTACTAATCTGAATTAGACATTATCAAGTCTGATAATTAAGAAATTAAAACGGAGTATAAGGTTTTCCTTATGCTCCGTTTTTGTTTTCTGCCTGGTATTAATAACAAATCAACCAATAAAACTTAAGCTGAACAACTGTATAGCATCCTTGTAAATCCCATCCTCATAAAACAAAAGAATTAATTTCTAAAATCTTATAGTTTTTATAAAAAAGTAGTAGAAAATTCTTTGAAAACGCTTTAACGTGAAGTCAATTAAAAGATAACAACCTCAAGTAACAGGAATTACTAAATATGATGACAAAACAAAATCACTTCACTAAAAAAACAATTTTAGCCAGTGCCATCTCTACCGCTCTTTTTGCCATCGCAATGCCGACCCAGGCACAGTCATTTACCGAATTCGTAGAAGAAGGCGATGTTATTGCTGAAGTACGTGTTCGTAGTGAGAATGTAAGACAAGATAATGATGCAGATGATGCTGTTGCAATCACCGCTCGTGCCCGAATCGGTTATGAAACCGCAAGCCTAGCAGGCTTTCAGGCTTTGGTTGAATATGATCAAGTAGTCGCACTGCAAGACGAATATCATTCAGGCTCTTCTATCTACCCTTCTAATCCAGCTGCTATCCCTGCTGATCCTGCTGAACCAGGAAAATCAGTGATTGCGGATGGTGCAGGCGGCGATTTCAACCGTGCGCAAATTAGTTATACCCACGAAGCGGCTAAAGCGATTTTAGGTCGTCAGCGTATTATCCTAGATAACGCCCGTTTTATCGGTAATGTTGGCTGGCGCCAGAACGAACAAACGTTCGATGCCTTCCGTGCCGATTTAACCGCAGTTGAAAATTTTTCTGCAACCTATGCCTATGTTAATCAGCGCAATACAATTAAGTATGAAGATCTTGCGGTGCAAGACCATCTTTTAAATCTAAGCTATACAACCCCAGTTGGTAAGGTTGCTACCTATGCCTATATACTAGAAGCTGATGAAAAAAATGATGAAAAAACCTATGATACTTATGGTTTAAGCTTTAAAGGTAAGGTACCTGTTTCAAGTGTAGAACTGTTATACGCTGCTGAATATGCAACTCAAACATTCAACGCTGGTACCACTGGCGCGAAAGACTTTGATGCTGACTATACCTTCCTTGAAGGTGGCGTGAAAATTTCTGCTGTCAGCCTAATTGCTGGTTATGAAAACCTAGGCGGTGATGGTGACTATGGTTTCTCAACCCCTTATGCAACAGGTCACGCATTCAACGGTTGGGCAGATGTTTTCTTAAGTACCCCAGGCAATGGTTTAAACGATGTTTATGCTAAAGTTGTCGGTAAAGTTGCGGGGATTAAATTGGTTGCTACTTATCACGATTTCAAGTCTGATAAAGGTGGCGATAATCTAGGTAGCGAAATCGATTTATTAGCAGCAAAGAAATTTAACGATAATATTACGGCTGGCATCAAATATGCTAACTACTCTGCAGGTGATGAAGCCTATGCATACGTTGATACTGAAAAGTTATGGTTGTTTGCTGAAGCTAAGTTCTAATATGAGCTAGCTTTTATCAAGCAATTAAAACGGAGTATAAGGCTTGCCTTATACTCCGTTTTTGTTTGTGCGGTTAAAAATTTATATTAGATTCAAGGCAGCAGAATGATTAAAAAGCAGTTGGTAATTATTGGTAATGGCTTAGCCACCATGCAGCTATTAAAAGAGTTAGATCATCAAAGCGATTATGCTGTAACTGTTTTAAGTGCTGAAAATGTACCGCATTACAATCGCATTATGCTGTCTTCACTATTAGCCCAAGAAACCGACCTACAAAGCATTACTCCTTGTGATGATGCTTGGTATCAAGAACGCAATGTTCGAGTTTTACTCAATCATCGAGTGATTAAAGTAGATTCACAAAACCATACTCTTAGTTGTGAGAATGGCGCTGAAATTTCTTACGACAAGCTCATTTTCGCCACTGGCTCTCGTGCTTTTATCCCTCCTATGCCAGGCACGCAGATGCCTGATGTTTTAGATGGCGTAATGGGGTTTCGTAAATTAATTGATGTTGATTTTATGCAAGAGGTCACTAGCCTATATAAACAGGCGGTAGTGATTGGCGCGGGTTTACTGGGCATCGAAGCGGCTGTTGGCCTAGCGAAGCAAGGTATGGATGTTACTTTATTGCATCGTCGCGATGTTTTAATGAATCGTCAAATCGACCGCAAAGCCTCTGAATTATTAATTAAAGAACTCGAAGGCCGAGGCATCAAGATAGCCACCGGTCATGGCCCAGTTGCTCTAGTTGGAACCCCCGTATCACCTAGCCATGAGCAAGAGTCAGCATCCGGTAAAGTTTGTGCTGTGAGCTTAGACAATGGCGACAAACTGCCTGCAGACCTTGTTATCTTTGCTACGGGTATTGTACCCTGCACGCCCTTGGCCCAAGCAAGCGGGTTAATGGTGCAAAAAGGCATCTGTGTTGATGCCCAATTACAAACATCACAGCCAGATATATACGCATTAGGCGAATGCTGTGAGTTTGAAGGTAATACCTATGGTTTAGTCGCCCCTATTTGGAATCAAGCACGAGTATTGGCAGCGCAGCTATTGCTTCTTGCTAAACAGGCTCTTGCTAAACAGCCTCTTACTGAAGATGCACCAATAGATGACGAAGACAAACCGGCTTACCAAGAAGAAAGCTTTGCGACAAAATTAAAAGTCAGCGGTATTGATGTCCATTCTATGGGAATCATTAATGCCGAAGAGACTGAGTTAGACTGTGAGGTTCTTGAATTTAACGATTTAGAGCGCGCAGTCTATAAGAAAATCCTTATCAGTGACCACAAGGTTGTGGGCGCTGTGCTTTATGGCGACGTCGCCGATAGTCAGTGGTATTTTGAACTACTACAACAAGAGCTCAATATCGAAGCATTCAGGCAAAACCTGATCTTCGGTAAAGCGTTTTGTGATAGTTAATACCTGACCCGATACATCCCCTATTCGCTCACGTTGATCATGTTGCATGCTATAAAACAGAATGCACCAAAATGATCAAAGTCACGCACCAGAATTGACTGATCGCACTACTTTAGTGCAACCTTCTTCAGTCATGCCTTACCCGATCATTTTCTAATAATTCAGCGCCCTATTATTGGTCATTGTCTTTACTATTATGATTGGGTTTTGCCATACACCTTAGGGTGTATGGCGCTTTTTTCTTAACATATCGTACTGCACTCCTCCCCCAGCCTCATACTGGCACTCTTCTTGAATAGAGCTACTAAACTATTAATTACTTTCACCATTCATTTAGTTTTACAAATCGATTAATGATTGGGTTTTTATTCCACAAAACGGCGTAAACTTCATTCAGCACATCCTGTACTTCACCCTTTGGGCAACTTACAGTTGTGCAAAATGAACTTCCTGTCATTTTGTCCCTGTAGCCTTAGGTTCGGCATCCATGCCTCTCATATTTGCTACACAAATACCCAATAATGAATCTTTTCTGTCTGAACGTTAATGACCTGAGTAGTTACTAATTGCTAAGCTATAAATTACCAAGCAAAGAGTCTAATTATGAATACCGCCTTGATTGAAACGTGTAAAACAACTTGCCCCTATTGTGGTGTAGGTTGTGGTGTGCAAATGCCCAACGATCTTTCAAAGGTTTCAGGACTCGAAAGCCATCCAAGCAACTTCGGCAAGCTGTGTGTTAAAGGCTCATCGCTGCACGAAACTATCTCAATCCAAGGTCGACTGCTCAACCCCAAGCTTCATGGCAAAGAGACTGACTGGGACAGCGCTTTGGATGCGGTGGCAAATAAGATTCAACAAGTGATTAAAGACCACGGTCCTAAGGCAGTTGCCTTTTATGGTTCGGGTCAGTTATTAACCGAAGACTATTATGTCGCCAACAAGCTAATGAAAGGCTTTCTTGGCAGCGCCAATATGGATACCAATTCGCGCTTATGCATGTCATCGGCGGTATCGGCTTATAAACGCGCCTTTGGCAGCGATACAGTGCCTATTTGCTATGAAGACATTGAAGCCACCGACTTATTAATTTTAATCGGTTCTAACCCAGCTTGGGCCCATCCAATTTTGTACCAGCGTATGGTCGCGGCGAAAAAGGCTAACCCTAATTTAAAAATCGTTGTCATAGACCCACGCAAAACCGCCAGCTGCGATATCGCTGATTTACACTTGCCGATTCGTTCTGGCAGTGATGCCTATTTATTTAATGCACTGCTCGCGTACTTAGCGGATAACGGCCATTGTGACCAAGATTACATCAACCAGTTTACTGATGGTTTTGATGCCGCGGTTAAACAAGCCAAGTCCGAAGTTTTTGTTTCTAAAACCCCTAGCTCTAAAGTCTCTAGCTCTAAAGCCATGAGCCTTGCCGACATTGCAAAAGTCTGTGAAGTACCTGAAATCGACATTGCTCAATTCTTTAGCTGGTATAGCCAAACCGATAAAACTTTAAGTTTTTATTCTCAAGGTATTAACCAAAGCTCTTCGGGGACCGATAAGTGCAACGCCATTATTAACTGTCATTTGGCGACAGGGCGTTTAGGCAAGCCAGGTGCAGGCCCTTTTTCTATCACAGGCCAACCCAATGCCATGGGCGGTCGTGAAGTCGGTGGCCTAGCCAATCAACTTGCGGGCCGTATGCATTTCGAAAAACCTGCCGATATTGATCGTGTCGCGCGTTATTGGAATGCTACCAATATCGCCAGCGAGAATGGTTTAAAAGCCGTTGATATGTTCGACGCGGTTGAGTCTGGTGAGATTAAATTCATTTGGATTATGTCAACCAATCCGCTGGTGAGCATGCCAGAAGCGGATCGTTTAAAAGCCGCGTTAATAAAATGTGAAATGGTCGTAGTATCTGATTGCTTAGAGTTTACCGATACCACAGCAGTAGCCGATGTTGTTTTACCTGCAGCAAGCTGGGGGGAGAAAAACGGCACTGTCACTAACTCAGAACGCCGAATTTCACGCCAGCGTAATTTTATGCAGCCAATGGGTAATGCCAAGCCAGACTGGTGGATTATCACTCAAGTCGCGCAGAAGCTAGGCTTTAAAGAGGCCTTCGATTATCAGCATCCGCATCAGATATTTAACGAACATGCAGGGCTTTCTGCCTTTGAAAATGGCTATGATGACTTCCCTGCCCGTGACTTTGATTTATCAGGACTAACGGGATTAAGCGAACAAGCTTATAACGATTTACAACCGATTCAATGGCCTGTAAATAAAGATTACCCCAACGGGCGTCAGCGTTTTTTTGATGATGGTAAGTTCTTCACCGCTAATCAGCGCGCACAATTTGTTAGTTTAAGCGCTCGCTTACCAATAGCTAAAATCACACCAGAGCTGCCTTTAATCATGAATACGGGCCGTATTCGTGACCAATGGCATACCATGACTCGCACGGGGAAAACCGATAAATTATTGCAACATATGCCAGAACCATTCGTTGATATTCACCCAACAGATGCCGCCGAATATAAACTACAACAAGATGACCTTGCCATTATTAATAATGACCATGGCGAAATTATTGTCCGCGTTAAAATTACTAAGGCGCAAACCCTAGGTAATATTTTTGTGCCTATGCATTGGACTGGACAGTTTGCTAGCAAAGGCCGCATGGGGGTTTTGGTAAATTCTATTGTCTGTCCGATTTCGGGTCAGCCAGAAAACAAACATACTCCAGTGGCCATTAAAAAATACGATTCGAAATGGTTTGGCTTCTTAATGCTGCCTGAGCAGCCTCAAGAACTGTCTGATATTTGTGATTATTGGGCTCACGTTCCTTTTGATATTCAAAAATCTGATGATCTCTCTAACTTAAATAATCCCCAGGGGCATCTCTCTAATTTAAATAATCCCCAAGGGCATTATTACGAACTGTCAGGAAAGCAAGATATTGCTCAGGCGTATCAAAAGTTAAAGACCTTATTACCCGATGGTGAAGCGCTTATCTTCACAGATGCTTGCTCGGGCACTCATCGTATAGCGGTTGTGCAAGATAACCGCTTAATCGCCTCACTATTTTTAAGCCCTCAATTTGATTTACCCAACCGACGCTGGTTGAGTCAGATATTCAATAGCCAACAGCTAACAGATTTTCAGCGCCGTGCGTTATTAGCAGGTCGTGAAGGCAATGCAGCGAGCGACCCTGGTACCATTGTTTGTTCTTGTTTCCAAGTCGGGGATAAGCAGGTTAAAGCGGCAGTCGCAGACGGTATTGATAATGTGGAAGCGCTAGGAGCAAAACTTAAGTGCGGAACGAACTGTGGTTCTTGTATTCCAGAATTGCGAAATCTAATAGAGATGGAATTGGTTGAGGCTTAAGGGTTAAGGCTTAAGGGTTAAGGCTTAAGGGTTAAGGCTTAAGAGTTGAGCTAAGGTTTTTAACCTTAACTTAACTCTTCTCTAGTTTAATTCATGGCTAGGATAAACCTATAGCTTACTTAGTTAGGCTCAGAAACTAGCTGCACCATATCGTTACGCAGTGATAACGCCGCCAATAACATAAAGCCATAGCCATTCATTTCTAACACTTCTTCGTAAAAGCGGAAATATTCAACGACAATAACTTCTTTATCAAATAAAGCCCCGCCGCCTAGAAAAGCAACCGCTGCCATCAATAATAAAGAGGTGGGAGAGAATATGCCTTTCTTAATAAGCTCAATGTACTCAGCTTTATACTGAAAAGCTTTGTACAGTAACGGTAGCCAGATTAGAGCCATAAAGATTTTATAACCCTGCCCATCAACAATATAGATCAGCCAATCAATTTCACTCTTTTTAACACTCATCTCACGCACGATAAAACTGAAGCTCAATGCCGCACCCAGCAAGGCTAAAAGACTCAAGCTCGAAGAGAAGGATTTAGTCCCAGTCCAGTTTTTGGCAGAGACCTGCAGGCTGAATGCAATGCCGACAAGTACCAATATCAGCAGCTGCGTATGCTCCATCAGCTCATTTTCGCCATACAAGTAGGCCTTATCAAATAGCACAACTTGAATACTATAAATCGTGCTTAATACCAACATGGCAAGAAACACAAGTGAGCGAAGGGTGAAGATTTTTTTCATATCAGGTATCTCATACATTGACCGAAAACGTAGCGTCTATGGTTTAAGCGCCGGATTTTAAAATATTACGGGTGGCAATAACAGCCAATATTAGACAAATAACTGATTTTTCCATTTTCATTACCAGTCAAAAGTCCAATCCTATGCCCTAAGGGCAAAATACGTCATCATCGCCACAAGGGGCCCCTGACAGTATCCAAGACAATACCGTACTGTAACTTTGCAGACCTAGCTCAGTAGTCAGGTCAAAGCGCACTCCACCACCATGCTGTAAGCGTATCGGTTTTTGCAATAATAATGAGTCCATTGGCGCGGTAAAATTGAGCCTAGCGCGAACATCCCAATACAGCTCAGTATTGTTATCATCGTAGTGAATGGGAATGCCTTCTATTCCCACGTCGGGATTATGACAACTCTGACAAGTCCGCAGATTAAATAATTGGTTTTGTAATAACGGCTTAATATCACTCACAAAATCGATTTCAAGTTCAGCCTTAAACTGATTGTCCAGCCTAATCATCTGCTCGCTAGTATGGCTGCCCTTACTATTAGTCACCGTTAAAGCAATCACATAATCTCCTTCTAGGTCGCCGCTAAATTGAGCGGTTATATTTTCGTTACCCTCTATCGATCCTTGGTATCCTTCAGGGCCAGAGATAATTTGCCACTGATAACTCTGAGCAAAATAACTGCCACCGCCATGTAATATCATTGGCGATGCCGCAATACGATTCGACTCAACTCGTGCAATAGGCAATCCTGGGGGCTGAATTTCACCCTCTTCATTCAGCACATCAAAACCCGGCAGGTAACTGGCTAATAACGCTGGGGCTGAATAAGGCGGCTGCCAAAAGCGTTCACTATTACGCAAAGACAGTGGCATAACCCCACGGCGATAGACATAATCAATTATCAGCTCGGAGTAACTAATAAACTTCTCATAGCTTGAGAAATCAATCGCATTACCCAATACTACCTCTTCACCGTTTATCGTCACAGCGTCTACAAGGTCATCATTGCCGGCTTCATAACCCCGCAAAGCGTGGCAGCTGATACAGTGCGGCTCGACTACCTGTGTATATAAATTCTCTACCCCTTCTGGCCGTGACAGATTTTGCTGCCAACCGCTAGGAACTTGTTCTGCTTTATAATTCGATTCGAGAAAATCAATATCGCCATAGCGCTGATTGGCCAGCTCTTGAGCAAATAACGATGACCAATAGCCTTTCTTTGAAGAGTCGTTATTTTCCATTTGTTGATAACTATCTCGAATCCACTGGTTCATGAGCTTAATGCCCGCTTCTTGTTCAGCTTGGCTAAACTGCCCACTGTCTAAAAATTCAAACGAATCCACTTCCAGTTGATTAAACTTTGCCGAGGCTAAACTCAATGGATTAAATTCGCCTTCAGAAGATATGGGTAATAATGTGCCTCCATGGCAACTTAGACACATCGAAGGCATGTGCTTAATACCACGCCCATCTAAATCGGCTGAAGTAATACGCACTTGCTGTTGATTATTGTCTCTGGCAGAAAAGGTAAAAAACTTTAGAATTTTTTCTGACTGCATATCATTTTCGTCTGCCAAACTAAATTCAATCGCGTTAGAGCCTAGGTGGTAATCGAAATTCTGATCGGTAGCGGCGAGTAAATTTAACGGGCCATAGTTTGCAGGGTTAGAATCTCCCTGCTTAACCACAAAGTTATTCACATAGAATGCTAGACTGCCATAGGCATTTTTACGCCCATACATATCGCGGCCATAGCCTAGATCTTTGCTATCCCTAAAAATCACATGAACATCAAAACCCTGATCGAAGCCATTCTTTGTTTTCCATGCACTTAAGGTCGTACGCTCATCACTCGGGTCAACGGCTTTATAATAAGCTTGAGCATATTCTAATGAGCTAGTTAAGTTTGAATTGAGATTCACGCTAATTTCATTATTAGCATTTAATTCTGTAGATGAGTATGCCTGATATAAATAGCCAGACTTTAGAATATATAACTGACAGGCTTCTGGGCAGTCTATCTGAACATCAACTTCCCTGCCCTCGGTTAAATCCAGTTCAATAAGTGTTTCATTATGGCTCTGCCAATCCGTACTTGCGGCTTCACTCCATTGCGGGGTAAACAGCTCTTGCCTCTCCTCTTCTACTAACTGTTTATTGGCAGAATAGATTTCAGGGTATAGCAAACTCACCTGATAACTATAATCAGTGCGATCTGAAGAATTTTGTTGAGGTAAAATTAATAACTGGTACTGATCATAAGAGAATTGCTGCTGAGGATTGAGGTAGGTTAAAAAACTATTAGCACTATCTTCATCTAATATAAACGGGGTTTCTGCTAAATTTTCCCGCTCACTACAAGCGCTAATTGTAAATAGCAATAAAGGAGTTAACAACAATGAAGAAGTTAATAGTGCCTGGGATATGATTCGATTGAAAAAATTCAGCATAATGTTAAAAAGCCTTTAATATACTGAATTGCAATTGCTGGCGGCTATAACGATTATTACCTTCCGCCTCAACCTCAATAAAGCGCCAAGATAAATCCAAAGCACTGCTATGATCAAACCCATAATTCATACCAATATCTGCAGTATGGGTAAGCGCTTTTAACCGATAACTTAACCAGGTACCACAATAGGCTTCACTAAACGCCTCATCCCAAACGATATCTTCAGCAACAGTTAATAGCGGATACACGTCCGTCGCGATTAAACCATTACAGTATTTACCTTGCACGGTGGAAACCGTATCACCGTGAATCAGGCTATAACCTGTATAAACAAATAAGCTATCCCAGATACTGTAATCTAGATTGATAAAAAAACGATTTTGTCTAAGGTCAAATACCGGATGATCGGCATCTCTATATTTGTGCTCTATCCCCACCATGGCACTAATTTTTGTTGATAGACGCGCACTAGTCATCGCTTGTAAGGTTAGAATATGACTATCACGCTGATCAGCGCCAACATCCCAGTAACTTAAATCCGCAAAGACTTGATACCAGGGTGAATTATAGGAGAAATTATTTTGCCAACTATAGGTCGCTCTTAGGCCAAATTCATTGCGACTCAACTTATCCGTATTATTATAATGTTCATAAGCGGTTTTAGCTGTAATCGCTAAACTTTTATTAAAACTAATATCATAATTCATGGTTAACTGAGCATCGAGGCGAGCAGCTTGATCCTTGATAATATTTTCTTTTTCCTCGGCCGCAGAAATATTATCATCGACAATCAAAGTAGCATTGATCAGCGGATGGAACATCTGCTCTTCTGCTTGTGCAGACTTAAATCCAGCTAATAACATTAATAGCAAAATAAATATAAATGAACTAGAACCAGAGGATGGACTTTTACTGGGTTTCACCAATACTAGATCTTCATTATTAACCGGCAAATAGCGATCCATTAAAATAGCACCAGGGTCGCGAACTATGCCATTAACAATGCCATCACTATCATTAATACCACCATCTTCCATCACCAATAATAAACATTGAGCAAATGCCATCAGCCCTAACTGATATGCATCACTATCATAAGCAGGGCAGTGCTGATCAACCTTAAAAGCACTGGCTAAATAATCATTTCCTCGCTCATCAAAGGCTAACCAGGCAGTACCATCAAATTTCCAATACTGAGCATTAAGAGGTAAGCCATTATCTAGCGGTATAACAATACGGGATAAATTATCGACGCCGCTAACACCGTGTATTTCAAAATCGAAAATTTCACCATTAATAACTTTATTTTCGTCGGCATCAAGCTCAGTTAGATCAACAGAGAACACCTTCGCACCATTACGTTCGTTTAATAAAGCAAACTGGCCTAGTTTAATTTGTAGTCCTGGCTCAGTTTGTAATAGCTGTTCACTGGCCGCATTCGAGGTATTCTTTTGCATCATCTGATTATCGCTAACAGAATCCAAGTAATCTTGAATGCCATCACCATCAGAATCCATTAAGCCTTCATCGATATCACTTATGCCATCACCATCAGAATCTCGGGTCGTTAAAACAGGTGCAGTTTGCTTTAATAAAAATACAGTCTGCTGAATGTTTTGGCTGCTAGCATCACTCACAGTTAGCTGAATAACATACTGCCCCAATGGCAAGGCTAGAGGATCAATAGCGAATTCGTTTCCTTCGCCATTTAATAGTGGCTGGGCAATAAATAGCGCTTCACTAGAGCCAGACCAATCAATAGTTAAGACATCATTATTTTTATCACTCACCACAGCGCTAACATTCAATGCCCCTTGATCTTGATAGATTATTGATTGCAGCTGATCATTTTGTTTTAGCAGTATTTCTGCAGCGGGAGCAATATTTCCTGCAATGCGTTCAACCTGATAGGTTAAAACATTGCTGCCTAAATCTGCATTGTCGTTACTGCTTAATAAAGTAAAAATAAGACTGCCAGTAGTTTGTCCGCCAGAGTTATTATTCATACTAAATACAATCTCAGCTTCACTGCCCTTGCTGATACTAATTTGGCCCATCCCTTGGCTATCAATAACAAGATCATGATGGCTAGCGGCTAGATCTCCCGTTACTTGATAATCAATCAACACAGGATAAGCGGCGGCATTTCCCGAAAGCGAAATAGGAATATGCACTTGCTCAGTTTCAGCCACCAGCTGGCTGCCAGCGAAACGGATTTGAGGCACAATAATAACTTGCTGATTAATACTCGATTGGTTACCCGAAGAGTCCTCTGCTAACCAAATAACAGTATGCAGTCCTGGGCGAAATGGACCGAGATTATCAGCACTGACTGCAACAATGCCGTCACTGCCATCGATTGCATTGGCGGTTAATTCAACCTGAGTCAAATAGCCCTGACTCACAATTCGTTGATCGCCATTAGTGGTAATTACTGGGCCAACTGAATCTGCAGAAAGGGTCAAGCAATCAACTATTTTTGCTACTACGCATAACTGATATTCAGCAAGATTGCTGACGCCGTCACTATCACTATCATCACTGCTATCATTTGAATCATAGGGGTTTAAACCATTAGCCAGTTCAACTAAATCTGGAATGCCGTCATTATCACCATCTAAATCACAGGCATCACCTAAACCATCAAGATCAAAATCGGCTTGATCATTATTACTTTCAGCACTGCAGTTATCGTTATAATCTGCGATACCATCACTATCGCCATCGAGTAATAATACGGTGAGTTGTAAATTTATTTGCGCAGCACTGGCACCGTCGGCACCATCATCAGCCAAACTAATTTGAAAACTATAACTGCCCGCCGTATTTTCATTACTCTGCCAAGTTAATAGACCCCTATCAGTTAATACCGCAGTATTTAATAACGCATCACTGGTAACAAGTTGCCAGTTAAGCTGACTGCCATCGTTATTATCATCAGGGTCGTTATAGTGACTGCCAAGGTTAATCGAAAAGTTATCAAGCTCAGTAATCGTCTGTATACCTGGATTATTTAGCTCAGGGGCATCATTAATACTTTGCACGCTAATCGAAAACGTTTCCTCAGCTGCAACCGCACTATTTTCACCACCATCTTGCACCCGAATCATAATATCACTAACGTCCCCTTGGCCTTCAGTCGGTAGCCACTGAATGACTCCCCGATTAGAAACAGACATATCCACAGGAGCATTGAAAAGAGTGAAGGTTAAATCTGTACCATTATTAGCATCGTCGTTATCCACAACCCCCAATACATATTCATATAAAGTATCTTCAGTGGCGCTAGTGGGAGCTGATGTATTAATTGATGGGGAAGTATTTACATCCGTCACTAAAATAGTGAATACCTGAGTTGCAGGCTGCGCACCATTACCACCGCCATCTGCCACAGTGACTGTAATTTCCCCCGAACTAAGTACGCCATTAGCGGGAGTCCAAGTTAATAAACCCGTAGCACTGATAGCCATGTCTCCCGTTTTAGGAGATACCGAATACGCTAACTCATTACCGCTATCATCAGGATCATCAACGACGACTTGATAGCTATAAAGAGTGCTTTCTATGGCTGAGGTAATAGCAATAGACGTAATTTGTGGCGCATCGTTAATCGTCGTCACAGCAATGGTGAAGGTTTCACTATCTGCAATAACACCGTCGGCGCCATTATCCTGAGCCGTGACAGTGACCAAACCAGAGCTGGTCACCCCTTCTAACGGCGTCCAACTAATTAGGCCACTGGAGCTATTAATCGTCATACCCGTAGGCTGATTTGTTAAGCCATAGCTGATGCTATCCACTTCACTATCAAGTGCGTCAATATCCAATTGATACAGAATATCTTCTGTGGCATTGCTTGGAGTAAAAGGCGTATTTTGAATCACAGGTGGAGTATTGCAGGCAACCGTATCCTCTTCTTGCCAATCACCAAAAGTATCGCTATAGGTTGAATTGTAAGCCTTCACCCGATAGTAATAGGTATCGCCACAATCTAGGGAAGAAAGTTGCTGGCTGATTTGAACACCAAGACCACCACCACTGCCATCGATAGCCTGAGTTGCTGAAGTAAAGCTGGGGGTCTGCGATAAACCGTATTGAATACTGTAACTTGTAGCATCAATAGCACTGTCATCAGCGGTCGCATACACAGTGAAATAGGCAGAATTCTTACTGGTTTTAAAAACCTTAGAAGAGCCCGAGATAGTCGATAATGTTATGGCTGTAGGTGCATCGACATTAACCCCAAGATTCGCTTTCCAGCCCGCAAGTAAAGCCTTCTCATCAGCGCTAATCTGGCTGCCTGCTCCTTGCGGCATAAAGGAAGCGTTATCCGTTGCCAGGTTTGTTCTATCCATCATGCTTTGTATAGCAGTTTCTTTATTTCCCGCATAATACGTCGTAGCATAACTTGAGAAGTCACTATAACTGGACGTAAAATCAGGGCCTGTTCCACCATCTACAACAGGTTTATGACAACCACTACAAGCAGACACTGAATTAGATTGAAGCAGCTTGGCTTGCACGCCCTCATCACCGCTAAACGTCACCGCCGCTATAGATAAGGAAGAGTGTAATAACAAGACTACTGCTAAAAGATAATATCGATAACCACTCACTTGCTAGACGTCTCCACTGAACAGCCTTTTAATAAGTGTATACCCTCTATTTATACTCAGTGATTGAGTCGTCAGATTTTAAAGATCAATTTGATATATCAGGTAGGTAAAAAAGTCCCTCTAGGTCTAAAGTATAAAAAAGCCTCTTTATCCTTTGAGCAAGATGAGTCCGTGGGTTATGAACAAAGTTACTAGTGATTCGACCAGTCTGAAACAACGTCGCCTATTTCTCAATACTGTCTATCGTTCTGGGCTAGCACTTGCCATCGCCCGCTTCGGCTTAATCAGTCCCATGGCACAAGTATTTGGTAATATTCCTGAAGAGCTCGATAGTGATGAATCCATCTTCGAACTAGAAGGACAGGTTCTCATCGATGGAAATGAAGCTAAGATCTCGACCCTCATTAAAGCCGACTCTCTTATCGAAACAGGCAGTAATAGCTACATTATATTTAGGGTCGGTAAAGATGCGCATATATTGCGCGAAAATAGCCACATGCAGCTAGAAGGGGAAAATGCGTTAGAAGCAGGATTGCATCTAATTACAGGAAAATTACTATCGGTATTTGGTAAGCGTGAAGCAGGAAAAACCCACAGTTTGCGTACCTCAACCGCGACCATTGGTATTCGTGGTACTGGGGTATATGCTGAATCCGATAGCGATAGAAGCTACCTCTGCACTTGCTATGGCAGTACTAATATTCAATCGACTCTTGAACCACAGCAGTCTGAAATCGTCACCACCAGTCACCATGACTCGCCGCGATTTATTCTAAAAGATCCACAACAAGGCAAGCTCATTATTCCCGCGCCGATGTTCAATCATACCGATACAGAGCTGGCATTAATTGAAGCGATTGTTGGTCGTGAATCTCCGATATCGGCCATCCAAGGCTATAAACGTCCGCGCCGTGGTTATTAATAATATGAGATTATTGATAAATGCAATTAACTAGAGGCTTAAAAAAATCATTTAAGTGGCTATCTGGCAGCCTGATTATTATTCTATTTTTTTTACAAGGAACCGGCTTAATAAACATTGCCCTATTAACAAATTTAGAGGGCAATGCCGCTGACCTTAGAATGATTTCTACACTAAAAGGCGGAGTCGATGAGCGCATCGTCATTGTTGATATCGATGAAAAAAGTTTAACTAAATATGGTCAATGGCCTTGGAACCGACATTATTTAGCCGAGCTGGTTGATACTTTATTTCAACATTACCAAATTAAAGTACTGGGTTTTGATCTGGTTTTCGCTGAGCCTGCAGGCAATCAATTTTCTGCCTTAGAAAAAGAATTTAAAACCCGTAGCGATGTATCACCGCAAGCAAAGCAAGCCCTCGCATTTGAAGCACTGCAAGATGCAGAGTTTGCCAAAATCATTAGCCAATACCCCATTACCCTAGGTATTTTTTTTAATCAGGCAGAAAACTCACAGCTCAATCAACTTCCTCCAGCAATTAGTCAGCTTGATAGCGCAACGAACACTGCGTTAAGTCTACCTAAACCTGTTGGCTATACCGCTAATTTAGAACTCTTTAATAATGCTAGCAGCCGTAGTGGATTTTTTGATAACCCCGTCGTTGACCGCGATGGTAAATTTCGCCGCGTGCCGTTATTTCAATCCTATCAGGGGCAACTTTTTCCTTCCTTGGCATTATCGGTTGCCCAACAAGCATTGGACAATCCTGAACTCGATATTCAAATGGTGCAGCAAGGGGAATACTTAGCCATTACCAGCATTCAACTGGGTCATCGAGTCGTGAATACTGATCAAGGGGGAGCTGTGCAAATTCCCTTTAGAGGCGGTGAAGGTAGTTTCCCTTATATTTCTGTGGCCGATATTCTTAGCCATAAAACGCCGCTAGAGCAGTTAGAAGGTAAGATTATTTTATTGGGTACCTCCGCACCTGGCCTGCTTGATTTACGCTCAACTCCTGTTGATGAAAGCATGCCTGGAGTTGAAGTTCATGCCAACATCATTGCCGGCATTCTCGATCAGAATATTCCTCAGCAGCCCGCCTATTTAATTGCAGTACAGTCCTTAGGATATTTAATACTGGGATTATTTTTGTTAATTACTCCGCATTTTCTCTCGCCGCTTAAAACCCTAGCACTGTCAGTTGTTCTTATTATTAGTTCTCTGGTGGTTAATTTTAGCCTGTGGCAACAAGGTCTCATGTTTCCCCTAGCAACACCTATTTTATTAATTATAAGTTTCTTTATTTTTCATATGTCTTGGGGATTCTTTATAGAATCTCGTCATAAACGCGCTATTACCCGTTTGTTTGGCCAATATGTTCCTCCGCAGCTAGTTAAAGAAATGGCCAAGCAGCCAGAACAAATAACTCTCGATGGCCAGAGCAAAGAACTCACCGTATTATTCGCTGACGTGCGTAATTTCACTAATATTTCAGAAGCCATTAGCCCAAAAGAATTAACGCTTTTAATGAATCAAATTCTCACCCCGATGACAGAAGCTATTTATCGCAATATGGGCACCGTGGATAAATACATGGGCGATGCCGTTATGGCTTTTTGGGGAGCGCCAGTGGAGCAACTTGATCATGCGACTAAGGCCATCTTAAGTGCTCTTGGTATGCAGAAGAAAATTCGAGTTTTAAGTGAACATTTACAAACAAAAGGTCATCCAGAAATTGCCATCGGCATTGGAATCAATACCGGGATTATGAGTGTTGGCAATATGGGTTCCAAATATCGCATGGCCTACAGCGTAATGGGAGACCCGGTTAATTTAGGCTCACGATTGGAAGGTTTAACTAAAGTCTATGGCGCACGAATAATCGTCAGTGAAACCTGCCAACAACAAGCCCCTGAATTTTTATATCGCATGCTCGACAAAGTAAGAGTAAAAGGTAAAAAAGAACCCATTAGAATTTTAGAACCCTTGGCTCGCCTGCAAAAATGTCAATTTGATGATATTCGAAAGGCGACTTTATTAAATGATGCCATAGAGAATTATTGCCAAAGAGATTGGCTGCTTGCTCTCGACAAGCTCGATAACATTGAGCAATATAAAGATGAAGATTATTTAAAAGTTGTCTATCTTTATCGTCAACGCATTAAAGAATTTCAACAAACTCCGCCCCCAGAAGATTGGGATTGTGTTTTCACCTTTACCGAAAAATAACTCTTACGTAATATCTCTCACGTAATAACTCGCACGTAATAACGTATTAATAACTAGAGGCAGCCATGGAAGCAAAAACGGTATTAGAATTTTGGTTTGGAGAAGACATCTCTCAAGTTAAAAACCCTCAGCCACGTAGCGCCCAAGAAATAGCCAAACAACAAAGCAAATTATGGTGGAGTAAAAATGAGACTATCGATCAAGACATTCAACAGCGTTTTGAACCGACACTAAAAGCATTATTAACCGGCCACTACCCTTCTTGGTTTGAAACTCCACAAGGACGCCTTGCCGCGATCATCGTGCTTGATCAATTCAGCCGTAATATGTAGCGCTCATGCCTTTACTCAAGACAGCCTAGCGTTGCATTGGACACTTCAAGGAATCAATAAAGGGGATGATAAAAAGCTAACCCCTTTGCAGCGCGTATTTTTCTACCTGCCATTAGAGCATTGTGAACAGTTAAATATGCAGAATCTCGCGATTGAGAAATTCGAGCAGTTGGCAGCGGATGCGCCCGCAAGCTTTGCTGATTTGGCGAAAGGCTTTGCTGATTACGCCCACCAGCACCAGCAAGTTATTGCTCGTTTTGCCCGCTTCCCCCATCGTAATGGTTTACTGAATAGACAATCTACTCGCGAAGAAGAGGAATATCTCGCTCAACCTGGCTCAGGTTTTTAACTGACTTTGCTGCGTGCCTCTTTACTATATTCCTTTATTGGAATATAGTAATTCCAATATTATGCACTCCTGAGAAAACCTTATGTTAAAGCTTACACAACTGCTATTGCGCATCAGTACAGGTTTATTGCTCATCCATGGCTCTTTTACCTTCGCCACAGAAAATAGTGAGACTTCAGCAGAGATTTCAATTCTCACTACCCAATTACAAGTCATCCCCCATTATGTAAAGCTCGATGGTCGTTTAGAAGCGATCAACCAAGGCACTATTTCTGCCCAAACCTCAGGGGTTGTTGAAACTGTAAGCGTTGATGTTAACGACGCAGTAGAAGCGGGGCAAACCTTAGTTATTATCAACAATACTCAACAGCAAGCTCAATTAAGCCAAGCCCAAGCCAACCTTGCTCAGGCTCAAGCATTAAATGAAGACGCACAGATTTTACAGAAACGTAATCGTTCTTTATTTACCAAGAAGACAGTCTCTCAAGGTGAACTTGATAGCAGTATCGCCAACGCTAAAAGCACTCAAGCGTCTGTTTTAGCCGCTGCCGCCAATGTTAAACAAGCCCAAGAGCAATTATCTTATACTCAGGTAAAAGCCCCTTATAGCGGCATCGTTAGCCAGCGCATGGTACAAGTCGGCGAGTTGGTTAGCCCTGGCCAAGCTCTAATGGCAGGGTTTTCCCCGCAGCCATTACGCACAACCATCGATATTCCCCAGCATTTTGTCAGCAAACTGAATATCAGTGCTGATAAACCAATTAAGATTCAAACCAATAGCGACACACTGTATAGCCAGCAATATACGCTTTTCCCTTATGCCGATAGCCGTTATAGCAGTATTCGCGCTCGCATAGATCTACCTAACAGTGAACAATCTAATAATGAAAAGACTGATGAAAAGGCAGCTCTATTGCCTGGTTCTTGGGTGGAAGTATTACTACCGATTGGTGAACGCAAAGGCATCTTCATTCCACAAAGCGCAATACTTCAGCAAGGTGAAGTCGCCAGCCTCTATGTTAAACAACCGATAACAGGGACCTTCAAGTTACGCTATATCCGCCTTGGCCAAACATTAAGGATTGCTACATCGAATCTGCCACAGGTTGAAATCATTGCTGGCTTAAGCCCTGATGAAGAGATTGCCTTAGATGCTTTAGCAGCGGCTCAGCAGCTAGCTGGAGAGCAGCTAAATGGGGGTGAATAATATGAGCCAGCCAAATGATCAGCAACCATCAGGGTTACCAGAAAAATTAGGCTTAGCAGGAAGATTAGCCGCCAGCTTTCAAGACTCTGCCCTCACGCCGTTATTAGCCATTGTTGCCTTATTACTGGGGTTCTTTGCTATTGCAGTCACCCCAAAGGAAGAAGAGCCGCAAATAGATGTGACGTTCGCCAATGTCTTTATTGCCTACCCCGGGGCGAGTGCCAAGGAAGTTGAACAGTTAATCGCCATTCCCGCGCAGCAAGTATTATCAGAGCTACCTGACATCGATCAGCTTTTTTCAGTTAGCAGCCCAGGGCAAGCAGTTTTAACCGTTGCCTTTGAAGTTGGGGTTCCGCGCCAAGAAGCGATCGTGAATTTGTATAACCAGGTTGAGTCTCACGCCGACTGGTTCCCTGCGGGATTGAATATTCCTAAGCCGATCATCAAGCCAATGGGGATTGATGATGTGCCTATTATGGCGCTGACTCTTTCCAATAAGATACCTTCTAACAAGAATCTGGCTAACAAGAATCTGGCTAACAAGACATCAGCACAAGGGTCAGAACAGCTCGATCATGAAGCGCTCACCCGTATCGCTCATACTCTAGAAACTGAATTAAAAACAATTCCCGGCACCCGTGATATTTATACAGTAGGCCAGCACAATTCAATTCTCAGTATTGAACTCGATGCCAATAAAATGAATGGTCATAACATTACCTTCGCTGATATTAGTGAACGCTTACAAGCCGCTAATAGTGGTGGCCAGCTGAGTTCTGTTATTCAAAATAATCAGATCATTAAACTGCAAGCAGGTAGCTTCTTAGCCACTAAGGAAGATGTAGAACGCTTAATCATTGGCCATTCTGATGAAGGAATTTTGTATTTATCTGATATCGCCACAGTCTCTCAGCAAGCGGATATTGCCAATAATTATGTCTTCATAAAAACATCAAGTCAGCCTGATGCTAGCCCAGCGGTTACCATCGCTATTGCCAAACAGCCTGGCACCAATGCGGTGGAAATTACTAAAGCAATTAGCGAACGCTTAACCCTGCTGGAGAACCGCCTAATACCCGATTCTGTGCTTATCACTGAAAGCCGAAATTACGGTACTACAGCAGAAAGTAAATCCAACAAACTGATGAGTAAATTGCTATTTGCCACCTTCGCTGTGGTGCTACTCGTTCTGGCCACCATGAGCTGGCGCGAAGCCCTCATAGTGGGTAGTGCTATTTTCATTACCTTGGCCCTGACCCTGTTCGCCTCCTGGGTATGGGGTTTTACCCTGAATCGAATTTCTCTGTTTGCCCTTATCTTTTCAATCGGCATATTGGTTGATGATGCCATCGTCGTTGTAGAAAGCATCCATCGCCACATGCATAGTGAAGACGGTAAAAAGACCCCATTATTGAGCCTGATTCCTAAGGCCATTGATGAAGTCGGTAGCCCGACTATTTTGGCAACCTTCACCGTGATTGCCGCCTTGATGCCGATGGCCTTTGTTAGCGGCTTAATGGGGCCTTATATGAGCCCTATTCCGATCAACGCTTCCACAGGCATGCTGATCTCCTTATTGGTGGCCTTTATCGTTACCCCCTGGTTAGCGCTTAAACTATTAAGACACACTCCTGAAACAGCAACTGAGACAACTGACGCTCCAGCAAACTCAGAATCTCTTGCAGCAGCGGCATCACTTACAACAGATGCGAATAGCGCGATGGAAAATGATAAAAGCTATCAGTTTTTCCAGCGTCTAATGCTGCCTTTTATCAGCGGTGAAAAAGCACGCCGCAATCGCTGGGGCTTAATGCTCGCCACGCTGCTATTAATCCTCATGGCAATGGCACTGCCTATGTTCAAAATTGTCGTGATGAAGATGCTGCCGTTCGATAACAAGTCAGAATTACAAATCATTGTCGACATGCCCGAAGGCACGACGCTAGAGCAGACATTGCGGGTATTAGATGAATTGTCTGACCATGTAATGACCTTGCCAGAAGTTAAGGATGTCGAGCTGTATGCAGGCAGCGCCGCCCCTATCAATTTTAACGGCCTAATACGCCAATATTATCTGCGCCAAGCCCCTCATCATGGTGATTTACAAATCAATCTTGTTGATAAATCTCAGCGCGATATACAAAGCCACGATATCGCCCTTAGCTTACGTGAACCGCTGCAAGCGATCGGCAAGCGCTTTGATGCCAACGTTAAAATTGTTGAAGTGCCACCAGGCCCACCCGTAACAGCAGCGATTAGCGCCGAGGTTTATGGCCTAAGCTACCCGCAACAATTGACTGCAGCGCAGCAATTAGCCGATATTTTTCATCAAGCCGACTCGGTAGTCGATATCGATACCTCGGTCGATGCCCCCCAGCAGCAGTGGAACTTAGTGATTCAGCGTAACCGCGCCATGTTGCTCGGTTTAAGCGAGCAAACCATCAACCAAGCCATCACCACAGCAACATCAGGCTGGGATATTGGCTACCTGCATAGCGAGCAGCAAAAATACGCCCTACCGATGCGCTTACGCCTTAACTCAGATTACCGTGACCAGCTGCAACAGCTATTAGTATTGAAAATACGCAATCAACAAGGTGAGCTAATTGCCCTAAGTGAAGTGGTAAAGCTTGAACAAAGTCAGATAGAACAGACGATTTATCATAAAAACCAGCGCCCCGTGGTCTTTGTCACTGCTGATATGGCTGGGTCTTTGGATAGCCCGTTATATGGCTTATTTGATATCTCAGGGCGTATTAATGATGATACTAGCAACGATTGGCAGCAAAAATTCATCGCCGAGCCAACCACCCCTGCCACAGCGCAAGGTATAGAGATTAAATGGGATGGTGAATGGCAAATCACTTACGAGACCTTCCGTGATATGGGGATTGCTTATGGCTTCGGCATGATACTGATCTACTTATTGGTTGTTGCTCAGTTTCGCTCCTACAGCATACCGCTGGTCGTTATGGCTCCGATTCCCCTGACCATTATCGGTGTAATGCCAGGGCATGTATTGCTGGACGCTCAGTTTACTGCCACCTCCATGATCGGCATGATCGCCCTTGCAGGCATCATAGTGCGTAATTCAATTCTACTAGTCGATTTCATTAATCAGCAACTGGCAGAAGGTCTAGCACTCGAAAAAGCAGTGATTCAAGCAGCTGCCGTACGGGCTAAGCCTATTATCTTAACCGGTGTGGCCGCGATGACAGGGGCGTTCTTTATCTTAGATGACCCGATATTCAATGGCCTCGCCATCTCTTTAATCTTTGGTATTCTCGTTTCGACACTGATGACCTTAATACTGATTCCGCTATTGTTTTTTGTCTTAAAAAGTCGCAAATTGAGCCAATCCGAGGGTTGACCACAGTTTAACTATTCGGTTTTGACTGTTTGCCATATCTCAGTAGAATGACTAGCCATATTTCACTGAGATGCTGCGAATAACCCCCAGCACCAGAAAACTTAACTACACTTATAAATAGTTTATTTAGAAGCTAAATTATAATGGCTGTTGCTATCTTTAATAAAAAATCATTGCCCATTGCTTGGCGTGTCGCTTTTAGCATCATTATTGCGTCGATTATTATCAATGTAATATCCTCGAGCAGTCTTATCTACGTTAATTACAAAGAAGAAGAAAAGCAGTTTTTCCTACGGGTCGAAGAAATTCAGGCCAGTCACATGACCTCTCTTGCCAATGCCTTATGGCACTTTGATAACAAACAAATCACCGTCCAAGGCGAGGGAATTCAAAACCTCTATTTCATTGGCTACGTTAGAATCTCCAGTGATAATAATACCCTGTATGAAAGTGGTGCTGTTTCTAACAACCCACAAGATGATCACTTCCTTATTCCAATAGAACATAACAACCGTGCAATCGGTGAACTCGAAGTCGGCTTTGCCCGTGATAGTATTTTAAAAGATATTATTCGTTCTGCTAAAAAAATGATCTATATGCAAATGATTGCGGGCCTATTATTGGCGTTGTTATTATTCTGGCGTGTACACCGCATTATTACTCGCCACCTAATCGATTTGAATAAGCAGCTAAGCGCAAAAAAAGAAGCTAATGATCATAAATTTTTATCACTGCATAGAGCCAACTATCACGATGAATTATCAGCTCTGGTCAACTCCTTCAACCAGCTCACCGAAGAAATAAATAACGAGCTTCTCAACAAAGAAGAAGCCCAGGCCGCCCTAGCAGAAACTAATAGTAAACTGGAGCAGCGGGTTGAAGAACGTACTGAAAATTTACAAGAAGCCATCGACGAACTGCACAATACCTTAGAAAATTTACGTAATACTCAAGGCCAGTTAATTGAGTCCGAAAAACTGTCTTCCTTAGGGGGTATGGTAGCGGGGGTTGCCCACGAGATTAATACGCCCATTGGACTTTGCATTACCACCCACTCGTTTATCAAAGACCTATTTAAAGACATGCATAAACGTTTTGAAGACGGCAGTATTTCTAAAAGTAACTTCACCGACTTTATGCACAGCATGGAAGAAAGCGTCGATATTTTAAGTAAGAATTTAGAACGTGCGGCTAAATTAGTTAAAAGCTTTAAGCACGTATCGGAAGACCAAGCTGGGGAAGCATTGCGCAGATTTAATCTCGATGAATACTTTCACGAGATTCTATCAACGCTTAACCCTAAGCTAAAAACTACCCGCCATACCGTTAAAATTGATTGCCCCAGCGATATAGAGCTTGAAGGATTTCCTGGTGCTCTTAGCCAGATAATAACTAACTTAGTGATGAATTCTTTACTGCATGGTTTTGAAGGCATCGAACAAGGCCACATCACCATAGAAGCAGAGCAGCAAGGTAATAAAGTCATCATTCTCTATTTCGATGATGGTATTGGTTTAAATAAAGAATCTCAGTCCAAAATTTTTGAACCCTTCTATACCACTAAGCGCGGCTACGGCGGCACAGGTTTAGGAATGCATTTGGTTTATAACTTGGTCAACCAAACACTGCAAGGCAGCATACAGCTACAACAAGCCTCACAAGGCTGTGCTTTTATGATTACCATACCGAGTAAAATCGAAGAGACTGCGATATCTATTAATACTTAACATCCCCGATATCACTCGTTTAAACTAACTAACAAATTCAAAACAAAAAAAAGCCTCAGTCTGATAAATAGAAATTTCAGAGTGAGGCTTTTTTGTATGCAGCTGTTTATATAAGCTTTTATATAAGCTTTTATATAACGTTTAGCTTATGCCAGCTTATCATCTGCAACAAAATACTTAGGATCTTCCATCACGTTCACATCACAAAGATCACCAGCATTCTTCAATAGCAGGCGACACTCTGCGCTAAGGTGGCGTAAGTGCAGCTCTTTACCTTCAGCAATATAACGTACCGCTAAAGAATCAATTGCTTCGATAGCAGAATGATCGGCAACACGGCTGTTTTTGAACTCGATAATAACTTTATCTGGGTCACCTTTAGGGTCAAACAAGTCTTTGAAGTTAGCAACAGAACCGAAGAATAATGGGCCTTGGATCTCATAGATCTTAGTACCGTCTTCGTCAGTCTTTTCAATAGCAAAGATGTGTTTTGCATGTTCCCAAGCAAAGCTTAATGCCGCGACGATAACACCCACAACAACAGCAACCGCAAGGTCAGTAACAACAGTAACACCAGAAACCAATACGATAATGAAGGCATCACGCTTTGGAATAGAACGCATCATGCGGAAGCTAGACCATTCGAATGTACCGATAACCACCATAAACATCACACCGGTTAAGGCAGCAATTGGAATTTGTTCGATTAATGGTGAAGCGAACAAGATGAAGCTTAATAGGAATAATGCAGCAGCAATACCGGATAAACGACCACGGCCACCTGAGTTTACGTTGATCATAGACTGACCAATCATGGCGCAACCACCCATACCACCAAAGAAGCCCGTGGCAACGTTGGCCGTACCCTGAGCAACACATTCTTTATTACCTTGGCCACGAGTATCGGTCATTTCATCGATTACTGTGATGGTTAGCAATGATTCAATCAAACCAATTGCAGCAAGAATAACAGCGAATGGAAGAATGAATAATAGAGTATCCATAGTCAGCGGAACGTTTGGCGCAGCAAACTCTGGCAAACCACCGGCAATACTGGCTAGATCGCCCACTGTTTTAGTATTTAGATCTAGACCGATTACGATCAGGCTAACCACAAGAATACCGGCTAACGCAGATGGAATCGCTTTGGTTACTTTCGGTAGGAAGTGAGTAATGAACATAGTCGCGGCAATCATACCAATCATGATGTACAGCTCGTTACCAACCAACCAAGTACCTTCAGTCCAACCCCATTTACCACCTGGAGTGCTTTCTTGTAGCTGTGGAATCTGTGCTAGGAAGATCACAATGGCCAAGCCATTAACAAAACCAAGCATTACTGGATACGGTACGATGCGAATGAATTTACCCAGTTTCAGCACGCCTGCGCCGACTTGAATAATACCCATCAACACGACAGTGGCGAATAAGTATTGCGGCCCCATGCCAGCGCCAAAATCACGCTCGGCTTGAGCAACTAAGGCAACCATAACAACGGCCAAAGCACCGGTAGCACCAGAGATCATGCCAGGACGACCACCCATAATGGCGGTAATTAGACCGACCATAAAGGCAGCGTAAAGACCGGTTAATGGGTGAACGCCGGCAACAAATGCAAACGCTACGGCTTCAGGAACCAAAGCTAGCGCCACGGTTAAGCCGGATAAAGTATCGTTTTTCACATTTGGTGAGAACGTTTTGATGAAATCTTGGAACATGCGCGTCCAACCCCTAAATTTTTGAAGCGCGCATAATAACAGGATGACTGTCTTTTTTCAGAACTGATTTAACTTTACAAAAGTAATGAACAGTCCTGACACTATCCTATTGCGACAGTTATCATTGCGACTACTGTTGAGACCAAGGACTATTGGTCACGTCGAAGCGAGTTGCTAGGTACAATTCTTCGACCTTAGTACGGGCCCACGGGGTTTTACGCAGAAATTTGAGGCTAGATTTAATGCTAGGGTCTTCTTTAAAACAGCGTATATCAATCTGCTTCGCCAGCTTAGGATAGCCATAAAACTCGACTAACTTGGTCACTATGCTTTCAAGTGTCAGGCCATGTAGGGGGTTATTTTTTTGGGTCATATCAAATTCCACGTATTTTTATGCAGTTTAACAGCCGCTAAGCCGCTACAATAGCCCCTTAATTTCAAAGCCGTGTATTTTTATGTCTTATAAGCACTATTTAGTGATTGGCCTTTTCTCAACGTTGATGAGCAATCTAGCCTGGTCTTCAAATTATTTGAAAGAAAAAGAAGAGATGCCTCAAGCGATCATTGGCATATCGACTTACCTTGGTCACATGACAAATGGGGCAGATAGTTCGGCCTTTTATGGCGGTGCTAGCTTATATGCGTTTGTCTTTAATGGTGCCATTGAAGCTCGCTCGAATAAGGACGGCTTTGATAATGACAACCAGGTCCAACTGTATATGGGTATTGGCTTAGGGCGTTTTTTACAGATTCAGCGTGGAGTAGACCATACGACGACCAATCGTATTCGTATAGTTTCAGAAATTGCTTTTGATGAGTGGGTCGATACTCGCAACCATTTTACCTTGCAAGGTTTTGCCGAGAAAATTGATACTTCTGCAGAGCACGATACCCGTTATGGTATTGCGCTGGGCTACACGTTTTAAGCCCAATTATTTAATACAGCATTTAAAAGTATATGAATACCCAGTCAAAAGATCCTCTAAGATACATTGCTAGTTACGCCCCTGAGTTAAAAGCTCAGGTTCAGGCGATGATTGATAAGCAGTCTTTGGATAATTACCTTAAAAAGAAGTACCCCGAATCTCACAATATTACCAGTGATAAGTCGTTGCGTGATTTTGTTATGGATTTAAAAAATCAGTACATGAAAAAATCAGCACCACTGAGCAAGATTGCCTTTGATGGTAAAATTCATGTGGTGAACAATGCCTTAGGTCTGCACTCGTATGTTTCGCGGGTACAGGGTGGCAAGATAAAGAGCAATAACGAGATTCGCATTGGTTCGGTATTTAAAAAAGCGCCAGAGGCTTTTTTACGCATGATCGTCGTACACGAACTCGCGCATCTAAAAGAAAAAGATCATGGCAAAGCCTTTTACCAGCTGTGCCAGCATATGCTGCCAGACTACCATCAGCTAGAATTCGACATGCGATTGTATTTGGCGCAGCTTGAGATTGGAGCTTCTTAGGCTTTACTCATTTGTAAACCTGAGCTGTTTTTTTCTTTTAGAAACGCCGTGGTGCTAGGGTATTGAGGAATCAGCTTGCAGATCGCCATTGGGTATTTCCTTTTACGGCACGTCGTGAATACGTACAAAATACATCCATGTATTTTGCCCTGCGGGCAGCTTCGCTGTTCAAAACCTGCTCCTGCAGTTTTGTCCCTGTAGACTCGGAGACCCCTAGCCGTTGTAGGTATTCACGGCGCTACGCTCCATGGGGTCTAACGGCCGACAACGAAACACCCAATACCGATCCGCTGATTCTAAGCACCTACTCAGATTATATATTTCTAACTAATAAGTAACTGACGGTTTATGGGGAAATTCTAAGCCGTCATCTAATAAAATTTGTTATCGACTGAAAGCAAACCCTATGTATTCGAAGTGATGTATTGGGTTATTCGTTTCATAGGGCTTCCCGCAGCAGGAGCTGTGGAGAGCATACAGGGAGAGCGCAGCGGCGTACTTGCTGCGTCCCTCTGAAATGAATAACTCAATGCAGAGCCTATCAAAGTTTAGAATTACGGCGTTTTATAAACCAACTAAACTTGCTCAGCCACTAACTGGCGCTTCTGCAAAAACTGTCCCAGCAGCATATAAAACGAAGGTAATACCAACAAGCAAACAAAAGTGGTAAACAAAATACCAAAACCTAAGGATACCGCCATTGGAGTAATAAACTGAGCCTGACGCGAGGTTTCAAAAACCATCGGTGCTAAACCACCAAACGTCGTTAACGTGGTTAATAAAATAGGTCGAAAACGGCGCACACCCGCCTCTGTAATCGCATCAGCAAGCGCCATGCCTTCGGTAACTTTTTTATTAGCAAAGTCTACCAAAATCAAACTATCATTCACCACCACCCCCGCAAGAGCAACAATCCCCATGATACTCATTACTGACAAATCTTCGCCTAAAATCAAATGCCCCAAAACGGCACCGACTGCACCAAACGGAATAATCGCCATCACCAACATCGGCTGCGCGTAACTCTTAAACGGAATCGCCAATAACGAATAAATTAATAATAATGAGAATGCCCCATAAATCATCAAGCTATCAACCGTCTCACTCGTATCAGCCTGGCGGCCACGGAAGCCAATATTAATATCAGGATAAGTCTCACGCATTTGTGGAAATATATCCTCACGCAAAACCGACATCACCGCAGGAATCATTTTCCTTGGCTCAACCTCCGCCGTAATAGTAATAATTCTATCGCCATCGCGACGGCGAATTTGCGAAGGGGAAAGCTCTTTATGCAAATGAGCAATGTCCGATAACGGCACATAACCTCCAGCAGGAGTTTGAATTAACAACGTCTCCACATCCGACGCATACATGCGTTCTTCTACTGGCAAGCGTACCAAGGTTGTAACTTCACTGGTATCACGCTGCTGGCGTAACGCTCTCGCACCATACAACGCATTACGCACTTGGCTAGAAACACTGGTCGCATCCAAACCTAAACTGCGCCCTGCGGCATTTAATTCAATTTCCCATTGCGGTTTGCCATCGGTATAACTACTGGCCAAATCAACAACCCCAGAAAGCGTACCAAGCTCTGCCATCAAGTCTTCACTCAACGCTAACGAGTCTGCGTTATTCGAACCGCGTAATTCTATGGTTAAACCTGCGCCACCCGACGGGCCGCCACCACGCTCCGCATCAAAGGTTAAACTGCGAATACCTGGAATTTCACCAATCGCTTCACGCCAAAGTCCCACCACCTCATTAGCATGAACGGGCCGTACTTCAGAGGGCACCAAGCGCGCTTCAATTTCAATACTTGAATCACTGATATCACCCGCCACACTGATTATTAGAGGCGTGCCTTCTGCTTCAATCGGGTCCGTCACTTCACGTAACTTTAACTCTAATATTTTACGTACTTTTTGCGCTTCACTAAAAGGCGCATTCGCTGCTAGCTCAACCTTAGCAACGACAAACTCACCTTCTAAGCGCGGGAACATACTAAAGCCCATGCGCCCACTCATAGGGTAAGATAAAACAATAATAGCAATCGCTAAGGCGATCACTAACACATAACTCGGCGCTTGCAGACACTTTGTTAAAAGTGGCTTATACGTATTATGAATAAAATCATGCAACTTCTTATCCGCAGGTTTCTGAATAGAATGCATAAACTTAGCAAAACGCCCATCCGATTTTTTTTCTAATTTAGCTAAATGCGTTGGCAGAATAAACAATGCTTCTAACCAAGAGATTATAAAACAGCAAATTACTACAGCAGGAATCGCCAGAAATAGTTTACCCATCATCCCGGGTAGAGCTAATAGCGGTAAGAAGGCAACAATATTGGTTAAGATAGCAAAGGCCAATGGCACCGATACTTCTCGTGCGCCAATAATGGCCGCATTAATAAAAGGTATGCCTTTTTGCATATGCTCATAAATATTCTCCCCCGCAATAATCGCATCATCCACCACGATGCCGAGGGCAATAATAAATGCAAACATCGAAATCATATTGATTGAAATATCGAAAATTGGCAGTATCAGTAACGCCCCTAAAAAGGCAGTCGGTATTCCCATCGTCACCCAAAAGGCTAAACGGTACTCCAAAAATATGCTTAACAAACAGAGTACGAGTATTAAACCAATACCCGCATTTTTTAGTAATAAACCGACTCGCTGCTGGTAAGTTTCACCGTCGTCATCAGTAACAATTATTTCAATACCAGGGGGAAGTTGCTCTCGAATTCTATCCAGCTTTTTATACATAGCTGCGACTACTGTCGTCGGGGTTTGATCTTCTGCGCGGTAAATTTTTAAACTGATGGCCGCTTTACCGTTATAGGTCACGGAACGATTTGAATCGGCGAAACCTTCTTTAATATTCGCTACGTCAGATAACTGCAACAAGACACCAGAAGCATCATGGCGCAGCACAATATCATTAAATTCTTCAGCCCAATAACGGCGATCATTGAGTGTCACCAGAATTTCACCACCTTCGGTGCGCACGCTGCCTGCGGATTGTTCAATGGCATTTTTTCGAATGATATCTGCTACTTCCGCTAACGTTAAACCATAACGCTGTAAATTTATCTGGCTGATTTCAACATGTACTTCTTCGCTAGGAGTGCCGCGGGATTCGATTTTAGAAATTTCGTTGGCTGATAATAATTCGTCTTTAACTTGTTCCGATAAACGTTTTAGCTCCAATAAGGAAACATCACCAAAGATCGCTAATGTAGCAACATCAATAGAGCGACTGGCCAAACGAATAATCGGTTTTTCGGTCTCGATAGGGAAGGTCGAAATGCGATTAACGGCTTGCTCGATCTCTTGATAAGCATTCTGTCTGTCGGTGCCATTGATTAATTCCAATACAACCTTAGCACTACTCTGGTTAGCAATAGAAACTACATCTTTAATGCCATCAAGCGAGGCGACTTCATTTTCAATCGGCAGAATAATGGCTTGTTCCATTTCTGATGGCGTCGCCCCAGGGTAGGCAATATCAACAATAACGGTATCAGATTCATAATTAGGAATAAATTCTTTGGTGATAACCAGCGACATCATAAAGCCACCAAGAATCAAAAATGCCATCAGCAAGTTGGGGGCAATGCCATGGCGCGCCATCCAAGCGACAGGGCCATGATATAAACTCGGTTCGCGCTTCATCATTTAACCCTTTTACTGTTTTCTTCTAATCCATTCTTTTCTAAACCGTCTTTTTCTAAATCGTCTTTCTCAGATTCATCCGTGGCTAAACGAACTTCAGTACCTTCGGTCACAACCCCAAGGTTACTGGTTAACAGAGTATCGCCATCAACAAAACCACTTTCAACCCAAGACTTATCTCGTCCTTGATAAGCCATATTAAGCTCACGCTTATATAGCTTGTTATCGTTCACTACCCAAACATAGCCACCTTCTTTTATATAACGATTTTCAATCACATATACATTATCAATGGGCTTAGCGAATAAAATACAGTCGACGTAGCTGCCGAGTAATAAGCTGTCTAATAAAGAAGAGTCACCAGTATCACTCGCTTCATGATCAACAGGATTACTAATCGATATTAAAACTTTCGCCTGTCTGTCTCGCGCATCAACCTCAATTAATGAGTGTAAAATATTTGCCTCACGGCGATACTTTCCTTGTTGAATAATAACGGGCTGGCTAATATCTAATAACGGTAAAAACTGCTGTGGGACTTTCACTTGTAACCAAAACTCATCCGTAGCGACAACATCAAACAACATATTATTTGTACTTACCTGGCTGCCAATATTGGCACTGCGAGATATGATTTGGCCGTTAAAAGGCATAGTGATTTTCGTACGCCTTAGATTTAATTGCATTAACGCTAGATTCGCTTGGGCAGTTTTCAAACCTGCTTCTGCGGCGGCAATTTGTGGCTCTCTCAATACCAATGCATTGTCGACGAGAGAATCTGTATCTGCCCCGCTAACGGCTGGAGGGGTCACTCCACGGCGGGTTTTAATTTGACGCGCCGCTAATTCATATTCTTCTTTCGCTAATAACGCCTGGCCTTTTTCTAAATCTAAATTTGCTTGAGCTTGAATAACAGCTGCCTTTTGCTGTTGAACCTGGAGCTGATAGTCTCTCTGTTCAATACTTGCTAATAATTCGCCTTTGCTAAATGTAGCTCCAGGAACCGCATCGGTAGCGATTTTTTCTATTCGCCCCGATACCTGTGCGGCTAATTGAACCCGTTGTGCCGCTGAGACTTCTCCACCCCCAAGCCATCTTGGGCCTTCACTACTGCGCTGTAACGGAAGTGTATTGACCAAACGTGCTACTTTAGCTTCGTTACTACGCTGAGGTTTGGGGGCGGTAAAATATATAGTCGCTGCGATAGCAATAGCACCGAGCAATAAGGCTAATAGCATCAACTCTTGACGCATATTAAAACTTTTATTCATGCTCAATTTCCTTTTCATCAACGTTGGTAAAACGCCCATGACTTAAAGTGGTTAATAATTGGATACGGTATTGAAGTTGCGAGAACTCTGCACCTAAAGTCTGTCTCTCTAAAGACAAAACGTCTTGCTGGCTTTTAAGCAATGATAAAAAGTCTCCAACTCCACGCAAATATCGCTGACCTTGAAAAGTTTGTGTTTGACTGGCTAATTGCAACTGATATTGCACACTGGTTTGCAAAGATAATTGCTGCTTTTCATTTAATAAGGCTTCTTCTATTTCTTGCATAGCCAACAAGAGAACTTGTTGATAACTTGCCATCTGCTCTGCAACCACTGCTTCATTACGCTTCACTTCGGCGGCCAAATTACCGCCATCGAATAACGGCATGGTTAAACCAGCAATAAAACTGGTGGCCCAATTAGCAAGAATTTGTTCAGGGCTCGTGGCTAAGCTGCTATAAGAGGCAGACAAGGTAAATCTGGGATAACGATTCGTTTCCGCTACTTGTAAACCCGCACTAGCCGCTTGTAATTGTGCATAAGCTTGTAATACATCGGGGCGCTGCTGTAACGCTGCACTCGAAACGGTTGCTGTCGCCTGTAGGATTTGAGGAATTTGATAATCATCCCCAGGTAATGCTAGTAATGTTTCATCGACCTTACTTTTACCCAACCAAAGTGCCAACTGCTGACGGTAGATATCTTGGCGAGTTTCACTATTAATAATATCGGTATGAATAGATTCTAATAACTGCTCTTGCTGCCAAATATCCGAGGCAATCACAGTACCCCGTAAGAAGCGCCCTTCCACTACGGTTAATGCATTTTGAATTCGCTGTTGCTGATGATGTAAAAGCTGTAGTTGTTGAGTTTCTTTTACCCAGCCATACCAAGAAAGAGTTACTTGGCTGACAACGGTATTGGTTTGAATATGAACCACCGCTTCTGTGGCATAGTATTGCTGCAAGGCTTGTTCATCTAACGCAGCCACTCGCCCCCAGAAATCTAATTCATAACTGGCATTGAGACCGACTTGATATTGACCATTACTTGAATCTAAATTTGAACTCGAACCAGAGTCTTGCCATTGCTGTGAGTGCTGTAAATTAAGATTCAAATCGGGTAATTGAGCACTGCCCGCTTTTTCCCAATTGGCTTGGCTTTGCTGCAGACGCGCATAAGAGATTTTTAAACTGTAGTTATTTTTCAGCGCTAACTGAATAAGGGTATTTAACTTGTCATCGTCAAAAGCCAGCCACCAAGCATCTTCGTTAGCCAGCACCTGCCTGCCAGACTGATTACTCGGTTCGCTAGTCGATTGCTCAGTAGATTGACTAGTAGCCTCGACAAAATGATCAGTCAGTTCCGGTTTTTCCGGTGTAACTGTATTAACGGTCGCGCAGCCCGAAAGGATCAAGCCAGCGCCAAGTAGCAGGAACAAACGCACTGCCACCTCCTCAAATGATTATTGTTCTCAATATCTTATTATGCCTTATCAGGCTCAGCAAAGGGATACTTTTTGCTTATATATGAGCCTGAATGACAAATCCTGACATAAGAACTTAGGAATAATTAATAATAGTAATTAAACCCTAACTGAACATAATCATCACGTTTAAATTGCGAACTAATATTGGTTTCATCCTCCGACATCGGTAAAAACATATCGACATTAAACTTAACTGAATCTCCTAGACGAGTAGAAAGCTCCATAATGACGCTTTGCGTGCCTGAGCTATCAAGGTCTTGAGTAAAACCCACTAATAGCGCACTCGATGCGGCATCATTAAATTCAATACGACTGCCCATAAAGACATCGTTTTGGCCAATCACTAAACGCTTATCTTCACGGGAATCATACTGGTATTCGGTTAATACACCGATATCCCAATTAGTATCAAACGGTGAATAATAAGTATATTCAAAACCCCCGGTTGCGGCAGAGTAGTCTTCAATCGGTTGTCCCAACTGATCAAACTCCTCGATTAACGATTCGTTATAGCTGCGATAAATCGCTTCGAACTTCCATAACCAAGAATCGATAGTCGCCTGAATATCAGCACCAAATTGATTAATCTGTGCGTAATACGGCGCTAACTTTGTGGGAATAGGTCCAGTACTAGGATCAACGACAAAGTCTGTGCCCAATAATAACGGATCACGACTGGTACCGTTAAACCAAGACAAACCCACATCGTAGTCTTCAAGGGTATGACTCCAGCGCAACGCATAATCAACATGAGATTCTTCTTCACCTGCTTCATATTGTGCGTTATCGGTATCGATCACTAAAGCAGGACGAAAACGTCCATCTTCACCCGAAAAAGTTCGCTCACGAAAACCCGGTAAAACAAAACCGTCTACCGTGCCCCAGTCACGAATTAAACTCAGCTTCACCATCGGTTGGCCGAGCTTATCTTCACCATCAGGGGATTCGACAAAATCGGTTTGGTTAACCACATCAACCAGGTGCTGAGATTCCGTCACACCCCAATACACTTTCGATATACCTGCCGTTAGCTCCCAATCATCACCATAGGTCAACCAAGACAGCTCTCTAATATCGCCGTGGGTTCGCTCAGGATCCGCACTATCGACTCGGCCAAAAGGCTTGAATACAATCGTATGCTCACCCTCGGCTAACGACCAAACAAATTCTGGCTCGGCGACAACGCCATATTGACGATCAGCCTGAGTCACCGAGTCCGTATCAAACTGACCCTCCTCAAGATATTCGCGCCACTCAAAACCGACATAACCGCTGGCTTCAAACTCTACCGCCTGCCCGGTTTGGGCAAGCAATAATGAACAAGTCGCCAATAAAGTTCTTTTGTTCATACTGAGCCCTTAGCGCGCGCGTTTTAAAGTAGCTTTGTTAAAATCAGAATCTTTTAAGCCAGTCTTAAATTCTAATGAAGCCGTCTTTAATTCTGTGCTCTTTTTAGTTTGGTGATTCAGCATATCCATCTGCATTGGACGCCAGTACTTATCTAAATACAGTTTGTACTGTGAAAAAGTTAAGGTTTTCAATAATGATTTTTTACGATCATAAAATTCAACTTTTTGGCCACGAAAGTGCTCTTTATCCAACCAAGCAATTTGACTTGTATAACCCGAGTTTTTATCAGTAGGAATTTGTTCAACTTTATAACAGTCAATGCCATCAACCTGCTCTTCCGCTAGAAACTTAAACGAATACTTTTCGATTTCAAAAGAGCTTAAATCTTCATACGCAAATTCACTGCCCATAAATGGACCTGATTTATTACGTGATGAGATACGCTTTACACGCTTAAGTGCTGGCAAATACAACCACTGGTCATCTGCTTTTTCAATATGAGAAAAGTTTAAAAAGGCAGTACCTTTTACATCTTTAGGGGTATCAAAAATCGTCAGACCTTTATCACCATCATCAGCAACTTCAAGAGATTTCATACGCATTTCACGCAGGCTTTCTTCGCCTTGTGCATTACGTAAGGTCATGGTTACCGTAGAAACTGAATCTTCCCAGCCTAAATCACGTACTTTACGCTCTTTAGCAATGGCTAAGCCTTGCTCTGCTGGAGAAAGTCCCGCTAATTTTAATTCAGCTTGAGCGCTCACACCTGCCATCAATGCGATGGTGGTCGCAATTGATGACGCTATTTTTGTAAATGTATTCATTTTAAATCCTTATTTTTGTTATCAGTTATTTGGCAGTTTCAGCAGAGTCTAATAAAGAGGAATCATTGGCTGCTTTTTCTTTTTTACCTTGCATCGGCGCTGATCCTTCACGCTTATCAGCCAATAATAAAAATGCAGGTAAGAATAAGAAATCAACCACTAGGGCTACGAAAATAATAATCGATGTCGCCATGCCCATATCAGCATTCATTCTAAATGCAGAGAAGGTTAATAACGCAAAGCCAGTACATAATACGATGGTAGTAATTGTCATCGCACGGCCCACACTCGAAAAGGCATAGCGAATCGCTTGTTCGGCATTGCGACCATCATTGCGCGCACGCTGATATTTACTTAAGAAGTGTACGGTATCATCAACAATAATACCGAGTGTCATTGAGACAACAATCGATAAACCTAGGTTAATTTCACCCGAGATTAATGCCCAAATACCAAAACCTACCGCCGCCGGGCCAATGTTTGGAATCAAGCTAATTAAGCCAAGGCGGAATGAACGCAAAGCAAAAACCAATAATAGTGAGATCAAAAACATCGCCGCAATCATACTGATGATCATGCTATCCATATTCGTCTCACCAATATGAGAGAACATTAGAGTCGGGCTAGATGCGGTCATACGTACGTTTGGAGCATTGCTTGCAAACCATTCAATAGCACGCTGCTCCATGGCAACATATTCTTTACTGCCTAGGTTCTTTAAAGTACTCACAATACGAGTCGAAGACTTATCAATATTTAATTGATTATTCAGGTCCAAGCCATAAGGCAAAGACATTTCATACATCAATAAATATTGTGCGGTCAATTCACGCTCTTCTGGCAAACGATAAAACTCTTCATTATCGCCGTTCATACTTTTATTCAGGCGTTTAATGGTATCGCTAATCGTTGCTACGTGATCAGTTTCTGGCTGCGCACGTAACCAGTCACTAAAATCAGAGATGGTTTTAATGAACTTAGGATTGTTGATGCCATTTTCTTCACCACTATAAAGCCCCCAGCTGATGCTCGACATACCCGAAATTGTTTCTTCTTGCTTATCAACCGACTGACGGAACTCAGTAGAAGTATCAAAATATTTTGTCGCTTCATCATTAATTTCATTTAGCGGTACTAGGCAAGCAAAGAACAACATAACCGCAGCACTGACGGGCAATACAATCTTGTTATGTTTAATGACCCAATCGGCCAATTTTTCCATACCACCGTGATGTTCTGGTGCCACTTTTACCCGCATTGGAATAATAACCATTAATGCAGGCAATAAGGTAACCGATAAGAAAAAAGCAATCATCACCCCCATCGCACTCATCTCACCAAAATCGGCTAATACTGGCGATTCTGAAAACATCAAGGTTAAGAAACCAATTGCCGTGGTAGCACTGGTAATAAACACGGGCATTAGGTTTAAATCCATTGCAAACTCAACCGCGTCGCGGCGCGACTTGCCCTGGCGCAAAGCAAACTGGGTAGAAGCCACTAGGTGCACACAATCAGCAACCGCTAAGGTCATCACCACAATCGGAACGTTAATCGTACCCGTCGATAAAAAATAACCAAACCAGCCGCCCGTTCCCATGGTTGCAGTAATGGTTAAAAAGATAACCACTAGAGTCATCAACATACCCGTAAGACTGCGCAATAATACCGTCAGCATTAGAATAATCATTAAGAACATACCCGGCACTAATGTGCTCATGTCTTTTTGACCTTCCGTCGCGAAACTGTAATTCATTAAGATCACACCAGTATGATAAAAATCAGCAGTCTGGTATTTTTCAGCAAATGTATCAGTTAACTGTTTAGCGAATTCCGTTACTTCTAAAACTTCTGCGGTATTATTTTCTTTATCTGGTAATTGAATAGTGATGTTCACTACCGCAACTTTACCGTCAGGAGAAACTAGACGATCAACAAGATTAGGCTCTACGGTAGAAATCGCTTGAGTCCGTTTTACTAAGTCACTATCAATCAACTCCAGTTCTAAAATCAGATCTTCTACAACAAGATCATCTTCTTCGGCCCAGGTATGCTGATAGTTAGTAATGGAATCAACACGACTTGAAAATGGCGTTTGCCAAGCTTCATCGGTGAGTTCTTTAATTTGCGCCATCATTGCTTCGTTAAAAACAGTGCCTTCTTTTGGCACAACGATAATCGATACATTGTCGTTTTTATTAAAAACGCGCTGCATCTCTTCGTGAGCCATTAACTGGGGAAAATCCTTATCGAAGAAAACTTTATAGTCCCCTCTGAAATAAAGATTTTTACCACCGTAAGAAGCGGCAACTGCAATCGCCACGACCAATAATATCGTTAACCACGGATGGCGAATAATAGCGTTAAGCCAAGTTTGTCTCATGAGTACCTTCCTTGCTGAATTATGTTTATAGTTTTTTATATTTGTGATTTTTAAAATGCATAGATCTAGTTATTATGTTTTTTCACTGTGTATCACTTACTACTGCGCTTACTGCTTTGTGCTTAAAGACAGAATGTCTTCAGCAAAAATTTCTTGCTCTACCCGCTGCCAAGTATTTTGGTAATCCCAATCCTTAGCTAGTGGTGCCCAATTCATGCCATCGTGTAAAAGGCTGATATTCTGTAATAACAGAGTATTAGGATCTAAACGATTCACCGCTTTAGCTTCGGCAGCGCTCATGGCTAAAGCATTGGTACCAAATGACATAGCCCAATTCGAAAAGGTAAGGGTTTCAACCGATATATGATCAGGCAAGATTAAACTGCCTTCAGCGATGGCATTACGAAACATCGCATCACTGAAATTATTAATTTCAAACTCTAGGGAATCTGTAACTTGGGTACGCTCGGGGGAAGTTTTCTCACGCACCCCTGGTGCTTTACTGCTTAGCACTGCCATAAACAAAGTTGGCTGTAAGCGGGCATACAGCTGATAGGCATAATGTACGGCGACTGCTTTCTCGCGAGAATTACCATCAAAGGTCAGCGCACGTTTAAATAATTCAAGAATACTACTGATTGCACGAATGCATAACGCCGATAGGCAATCTTCTTTGCTAGCGAAATGATTATAGATAGTGCCTTTGGAATAGCAGGACTTAGCGGTGAGTTTTTCTAGGCTTAAGCCTGCAAAACCCTGTTCATTGAGTATAGTAACGGCTAGGTCGACCAGCTCTTCTTCGCGATCAACCTTCTTCTGTTCGCTTTTAGATAAACCGATTTTGGCCAGTGATTTATCCAATAGGCCCTTGAAGCCACCATGAGGACAACGAGAATCAAACGACATAAATGTCCTCCATAAAGACTGAGTATTAAATATTTTGACGATTCGTCATTTTTGACGATTCGTCATAATACCCCCATTCCTTTACAAAACAAGACATTTTCCAGACGTATTTTGGCAACAGATTATTGCTGTAATGTGACCAATCAAATAATTCCTGCTAACTGATTGGAATCATTCATTATTTTTAATACCATGGCTCATGGCATATAACACGGGCACAACCCCTAAAGTTAATAAAGTAGCAAACCCTAAGCCACAACTAATCACTACCGCCATTGCGCTGAAGAAGGGATCGGTTAATAACGGCAGCATACCTAAAATAGTCGTTACTGCCGCCATCATCACCGGGCGTAAACGACTGACCGACGCTTCAAATACCGCATCGTATTTTTCTTTGCCTTCATCCAGTTCTAAGCGAATTTGATCGACCAGTACAATACCATTCTTCACAATCATGCCCGACAAACTCAACAGCCCGAGTAACGCCATAAAACCAAACTCAGCCCCTAGCGCAAGCATCCCAGCACTGACCCCAATCATGGCCAATGGCACACAGGCCCAAATAACTAACGCACTGCGCAACTCATTAAAGAGCAGTACCGTAATAATAAACATCACTAAATAGCCAATCGGCAAAGAAGAAAAAATACTAGCCTGGGCATTCTTTGCCGATTCAAATTCACCACCCCACTCCAGCTCATAACCCGGCGGCAAGGGAATCGCTTCTAACTGAGGGCGCAAACGCTTAAAGAGTGTATCCGCGGTAATATCACTGGCGATATCAGGGTCCGCATACACCTCAACCGTGCGCTTACGATCACGACGAGAGATAATAGGATCTTCAAATACCACATCAAACTCTGTCACTATTTGCTGAATAGGAATATAACGACTGAAGACTGGGCTCCAAACCTGCAATTCTTTTAAGCCTTCAATATCTAAGCGCTCATAGGCTGGCGGGCGAATCACGATCGGCTTTAACGTCGTACCTTCACGATAAACCCCAACTTGCTTACCAGAAAAACTCAGCTGCAATAAGTCATCTAAATCTTGTCGAGAGACACCTGCACGACGGGCATTTTCTTCATTAAACTGTGGGCGAATAACTTTTACTCGCTCACGCCAATCATGACGCACATTGCTGGCCTGTGGATCTTGCAGCATTATATTTTTAGCTTGCTCGGCCAATTGACGCAAGTGTTCTTGATCGGGACCAGAAAAACGCGCTTCAATTTTTGCACTCGTGCCAGGGCCAATTTCCAAACGCTTAAATTTCACAAACGCATTAGGTAGTTCTTTGCCCACCCATGCACGAGCATTTTGAATTAACCCTTCAATTTCATCGCGTTCATCACTACGAACCATTACCTGAGCATAAGAAGAATATTGACGCTCTGGGCCATAAGTCAGCATAAAGCGCAGCTCGCCTTGGCCTACAGTAGACGAGGTAAACTGCACACTGTCTTGTTGCTGAAAATATTTCTCTAATTTTAATGCCTGCTGTTGAGTACTACGAATATCACTGCCTTCCGGCAACCAGATATCGACTAAAAACATCGGCGTATTAGAAGGTGGAAAAAAGCTTTGCTTAACAAAACCAAAACCTGCGATAGCAACGAATAAAGATAAAACCATAACCAACATCGTTGTACCGCGATGGTGCAACATAATGCCTAATACTTTACGATAAAAATCGTATAAAAATCCTTGATACGGTTCGGTATCTTTACTGTCATCCGCACTGTGTTGTTCGTGTTTATTAAATAGCAGATGGCATAAAAATGGCGTTAACGTCAGCGCCGTAATCCAGCTTAGTAATAACGAAATCAACAGCACATAAAACAACTCACCGACAAATTCACCGGTCGAGTCTGGGGATAAACCGATAGGAGCAAATGCGGTAACCGCAATAACAGTAGCCCCTAATAAAGGCCACTGCGTTTGCTTAACAATGTCATAAGCAGCGCGAGTTCGAGTTAGGCCCTTTTGAATACCCACCATAATGCCTTCTGTTATTACCAAGGCATTATCCACCAGCATTCCCAGCGCAATAATTAATGCCCCTAAAGAAATACGGTGCAGCTCAATATTCAATACCTTCATTGCGATAAAGGTACCAAAAATAGTCAGCAATAAAATTGCGCCAATAATAATGCCCGCGCGCACCCCCATAAAAATAAGCAGTACGACAATTACAATAAATACGGAGGCTAATAGATTAATCACAAAACCTGAAGACGAAGCGTCCACTTCTGCGGGCTGGTCGTATAGGGTATTAATTTCAATTCCTAAAGGACGATTGCGATCAAGTTCTTGCAGCTTAGAACGCAATGCTTCGCCAACTTCAACTACGTTGACACCTTTATTAAATGAGATGCCTAAATGCAGCGACGCTTGACCATTATAATTCACCAGATGCTTGGGCACTTCTGCAATGCCTTCTGATATTTCACTAATGTCTTTTAAATAAATTAATTTTTCCGAACCTGGCTCACTGATTAACAAGTCAGCCATTTCATGAATACTTTCGAATTCTCCTGTTGGGTGAATACGAATATACTCATCAGCAATGCGCACATGTCCCGCTGCCGATACTTCATTTTGAGTATTAAGTAAGTCATATAAACGCGATAATGGAATACCTAAGTTCGCCATACGTTCACGAGAAATATCGATAAAGACCTGTTCTTTTTGAACTCCGGCAAGGTCGATTTTTGCAATACCATCCATCGTTGTCAGATCGCGTTTTAAATAATCAGCGTAATCCGATAACTCTTCATAACTGTATTCTTTTCCGGTAATTGCCAGCAATACACCAAACACATCACCAAAGTCGTCCATCACGATTGGCGCGATAGCCCCCGGCGGTAAAGACGATTGCTCATCACGTATTTTTCGACGTAACTCATCCCAAATCTGCGGTAACTGATCTGATTGGTAAGTAGGTTTAATCTGTATATGTATTTGCGAAAATCCCGCCTTTGAAATGGAGTCGACATAATCGATATAAGGCAAAGCTTGAATCGCATTTTCCAATGGCGCCGTTACTTCCTCTTCTACCTGCAGCGCATTGGCTCCAGGATAATAAGTAAAAACCATGGCTTCTTTAATTGTAAATTGCGGATCTTCTAAACGCCCCAAGCCAAAATAACTAATGATGCCACCCACTAACAAGATCAATAACAGCATCCAACTGGTGGTCTCATTATTAATAAAATAGGTCGCTAGATTTTTAGGTTTTCCTTCGTGCTCATTAACAGACATAATTATAAGCCTCGCTCTTGAACCCAAGGGCGAACTTGCATGCCTTCATGAGCTTGATGCACACCGGCGGCAACTATTTTTTCTCCAGCCTGTAAACCTTCAAGCACCTCGATTCCCGAATGCGTTAACCGCCCAACTTTAATCGTACGGGCTACCAGCATCATGTCAGGTTTCACAATCCACACCTGAGCATTAGACGAACCTTCAGCCTGAGCATCGGTTTGAAAAACGGCTTGTGAAGGAATAATTACGTTAGAAATTTGATTACTTAATACTTTATTCAAATCTACATGCACACTGGCTGACATGCCTGGCAATAAATTTAACCCTTGTGGGCGAGTAACAATTAAAGTCACCGTAAAACTGCCTGTTGCAGCATCCGCTTGAGCGTTATGTTCTTTATAGCGAGATAAAAAACGTTTACCTGGAATTGCTTCAAACTCAACTTCTGGCTGATAGCTATTCTCATTATCAGTGGCGATATTAGCCATTAGGCTTTCAGGAATTTGCATCTTAACTTCTAGCTGATCACGTACTTGCAAGGTCATTATTTTTTGACCTGCAGAAACGGGTTGATGATTATCAATATAGCGCTGAGAGACTTGGCCGCTAAACGGCGCTTTTAACTTGGTATAAGATAAATCTGAACGTGCTGCCGCAAGTGCAGCATTACTGATATCCAATTCGGCTGTTGCTTGATCAAGCTGAGCTTTTGATACCTGCTGACGTTTAAATAAGTCATTGGTACGTTGAAATTGAGATTTTGCTAATTGATAACGAGCCTTTCTATCGTCAACCAAAATTTGATAATCACGTGGATCAAGCACTGCTAATATATCACCGCGGCGTACTTCTTGCCCTGCGGTAACGGGTAAACGCTGCAATTCACCCGCAACTCTAAATGCCAACTCTGCGCGCTCAGCTGAATGAACTTGCGCGGGGAACTTACGCAGCATAAGAGCATCAGAGGATTGCACTTGAAATATTTTAACGGGGCGAATGGCTTCTCGGACTTCTTCTGGCACATCTTGAGAGCAGGCCATTAAAACCATAGAAACGGGAATAAATAGTAGGTGCAGCAAGCGCATAGTATTTCCTATTAACGTTGAAGTTAAAGACTCGGTAAATACTGATAGTTTAGTTGATATTAGAGGAAACGATTAGAGAGGGAATGGGGACGATTTGTCCTGTAGATTGTCACAATAACGTTAACAATCCGCAGAAAACAGCTAGATAATTAACGTTTTTGGGAAAACGTCAATTACCCAGTTTTAAACTAACTAAAACTACAGACCTTTAACCGCGTAAATGCCGGCAGCATTACGCCAGTAGCCACGGTAGTCCATACCAAAACCAAACAGGTAACGGTCTTCAACATCTAAGCCAGAGAAATCTACTTTAAGATCGGTATTCTTACGGTCGTGAAGCTTAGTAATCATTACCGCAGTAATGACTTCTTTAGCGCCTTGAGCCTTACAGGCTTCAACCACTTCCGCCAAAGTATTACCTTCGTCAAAAATATCATCAAGGATTAGTACCGTACGGCCATCCATTGGGCAAGAAGGTAATGCCTGCCACTGCAGCTCAGTCTGACCTTCGGTTTCGCCACGGTAGCGAGTCGCATGCATGTAACCGACTTCTAATGGGAAATTCAAAAGCGGTAGTAATTTACCCGCGAAGATCAGGCCACCGTTCATGATGGAGTACACCACAGGCATGCTAGTTGATAAACGCTCAGTAATATCACCGGCCAACTGATCCAAGGCACCTTCAATTTCTTCCTTAGATTTCAACAGATCAGCCTCAGCCATAATTTGGTTTAACTGGTCTAGGGTCAGAGATTCGCTCATCAAGAGGCCTTCCTAATCGATTATATAAAGGCGGGTATGATACCATTCCAGATATTATAACCAATCGTTTTAACCTAATCTTTTAATTAAATGTTTAACCAGATGGACAAGCTTGTGAGTGTATCAAACAGTACAGTAAAAAGTGTTTTGGATTCTGTACGTATCGTTTTAGTCCAAACCTATCATCCAGGGAACATTGGGGCGATAGCCCGAGCCATGAAGACTATGGGTCTGAACGAGCTTTATTTAGTCGATCCTAGAGAGTATCCAAGCGAAGAAGCCAGTAGCCGTGCCGCTGGAGCATTAGATGTTTTAGACAATGCCACAGTCGTACAAACCTTGCCCGAAGCCCTAGCCGACTGCACTCAAGTCTTCGCCACCAGCGCACGTAAGCGTAATTATACCCGCCCGCAAGTAACCGCCGAAGAAGCTGCTGGTTGGATTAATGACAATCCCAATGAAAAAATCGCCATCGTATTTGGCCGTGAACGCATGGGCTTAAGCAACGAGCAGTTAGGCCTGTGCCAGCAGCTACTTTATATTCCGGGTAATCCTGAATACGATGTATTGAATATTGGCTCAGCTGTACAGATAGTCAGTTACGAATTATTCAAGCAGTTCGGCCAACACCGAGATGAGATAGAAGTTACTGAAACGTCTACCGATAGCGAAACAGAAGAGTATGCCAGTCAGCAAGAACTGGAACGCTTCTATCAACACTTAGAAAGCACCCTTTCTGATACCGGTTTCTTGGTGAAAAATCATCCAGGGGAAGCCATGCAACGTTTACAGCAAATGTTTGCCCGCGCTCAGCCGAATGCCAAAGAGCTGCGTATGCTGCGAGGGATTCTTGGTTCTGTGGATAAACTAACGAAATAAGATTGTTTTTTGATCTATTTACCGCTAATCTATATAAATTAGCTAACTTAGCTAATCCATGTTTTTTAAGCATGAATAATTCACTCCCGAACAAAAGCCGAGGTCGTTATGCAACTCAATATGCACGAAGCAAAATCTCAACTATCAAAACTCGGCGACCTTGCTTGGCAGGGTGAAACCATAGTGATCGCAAAGGCTGGCAAACCTTATCTCGACCTAATGCCTCATAAAACCAATAAAAAACGTACACCGGGCAATTATAAACATTGCATTGAGATCAACGATGACTTCAACAATGAAGACCTAGATCTCATCGCGTCTTTTGAAGACGATTTATAAGCCAAGAGAGAATGCAATGAAACGCTTATTATTAGATACCCACGCGCTATTATGGTGGTTAAGTGATCATCCTAGATTAGGGTTAGAAGCTAAGGCGGCCATCGCTGACGGCAATAATTCTATTTATGTAAGTGCCGCCACGACTTGGGAAATTTCAATTAAAAAAGCGTTAGGTAAATTACAAGCCCCAGACGACATGGAAAGCATCATTGAAAAAGAAGGCTTCACCGCCCTACCAATTTCATTATTTCACGGCGATCAAGCGGGATTATTACCTGATCACCATAGAGACCCTTTCGACCGCATGCTCATTGCGCAAGCTCAAGCAGAGGGCTTGGTACTAATAACGAGTGATGGAAAAATCCCACCTTACGGAATTCGTTTAATGGACGCGGAAGCTTAATTATATTAATGCTTGCTGGGGCTCAACATACTCAAGCCCCAAACTATCCGCCACACTGCGACAAGTCACCTGCCCTCTATAAACATTTAAACCATTCAATAAATGCTTATCTTCCAATAACGCTGCTTTATAGCCCTTGTTCGCGATACTCACTATATAAGGCAGCGTTGCATTATTCAGTGCAAAGGTAGACGTACGCGGCACAGCGCCTGGCATATTTGCTACACAATAATGCACTACCTCATCAACGATATAAGTCGGGTCAGCGTGAGTCGTGGCATGCGAGGTTGCAAAACAGCCACCCTGATCAATCGCCACATCCACCACCGCCGAGCCCGCTTTCATGCGCTTAATCATATCTACAGTGACTAATTTAGGCGCTGCTGCACCCGGGATTAATACAGCACCAATCACCAAGTCTGCCGCTAATACCTGCTGCTCTAAAACATCTTTACTGGCATACAAGGTTTCTAAGCTGCTGCCTAGCTGACTCGAATTAAACTGATTATCCAAACGGCGTAATACATCCAATGATCGATCGAGAATCGTCACGTTAGCACCCATACCCATCGCTATTTTAGCGGCATTAGAACCCACTACTCCGCCACCAATAATCACCACCTTAGCTGGACTCACTCCGGGTACTCCCGCCAATAGCAAACCACTACCACCATTAGATTTTTCTAAACACTGCGCCCCCGCCTGCACCGACATACGCCCAGCGACTTCAGACATCGGCGCCAATAAAGGTAAGGAGAAAGGTAAACCTCCACCACCACTGGTCACAGTTTCATACGCTATACACACCGCTTTGCTGTTAATAAGGTCTTCCGTTTGAGTTCTATCAGCGGCCAGATGTAGGTAGGTAAACAAAATTTGCCCCTCTCGCAACAAAGCCCGCTCTTCCGCTAAAGGCTCCTTCACCTTCACAATCATCTCTGCGCTGCTAAATACCTGCGCTGCGGTCTGAGCAATCTCGGCTCCCATGGCAAGATAGTCAGCATCACTAAAGCCGATGCCCATTCCAGCACCAGTCTCCACCACCAGCTGATGACTCTGCTGAATCAACTCATACACACTTGCAGGCACCAAACCAACACGGTACTCATGATTTTTAATCTCTTTCACAATACCTATCAGCATAATGGTGACTCCTTGTTTAACGCTATTTTTCGTAACTCACGCAATGCTATTAAGTATAGTTCTGCCTCCTTCGATAAGAGACCAAAAAGAGAGAAAAATGGCCAAACCATGATACAATCGCGCCATCAATTTTCACGCTTACCGCTATCCACGAGATTCTCATGACTGACAAACTGACGCCCACACTAGAACTGGCCTTCGACCTAATGCAACGCCGTTCAGTTACCCCAATCGATGCTGGCTGTCAGCAAATGATGATGGATCGCCTAGGCGCTGTCGGTTTCAAGCACGAAGAAATGCGTTTCGACGATACCGACAACCTTTGGTCTCGCCGTGGTACTGAAGGCCCATTAGTCTGCTTCGCTGGCCATACCGACGTTGTACCAACTGGCCCAGAAGGCAACTGGACTTACCCTCCGTTTGAACCACAGATTCACGACGGTTTGCTATACGGCCGTGGCGCTGCCGACATGAAAGGCTCTATCGCCGCGTTCATGATCGCTACCGAGAACTTCGTTAAAGAACACCCAAATCATAAAGGGTCTATCGCGTATTTAATTACTAGCGACGAAGAAGGCCCAGCGAAAAACGGTACTGTTAAAGTAATCGAGACGTTAGAAGCGCGTAATGAAAAAATCGACATGTGCATCGTCGGCGAACCTTCAAGCACTACCGATACGGGCGACACCATCAAAAACGGTCGTCGTGGTTCTTTAGGCTGCGTATTAACGGTAAAAGGCATTCAAGGTCACGTGGCTTATCCACAACTGGCGCGCAACCCGATTCATGATGTGGCCCCTGCTCTTGCAGAAATGACCAATGAAACTTGGGATAACGGTAACGACTTCTTCCCGGCGACTAGCTTCCAGATTTCAAATATCAACTCAGGCACTGGCGCTACCAACGTTATCCCTGGCGATTGCGTAGTCACCTTCAACTTCCGTTTTTCAACAGAATTGACGGCTGAAATACTAAAAGAACGTACTGAAGCCATCTTTGCTAAGCACAATCTAGACTACGACATCGACTGGAACCTAAGCGGCCAACCATTCCTAACATCGGCAGGCCCATTAGTTGATGCCACAGTAGAAGCGATTAAAACAGTTACTGGCATTGATACTGAGTTATCCACCGCTGGCGGCACATCTGATGGTCGCTTTATCGCACCAACAGGTTCTCAGGTAATCGAACTTGGCCCACGCAACGCCACCATCCATAAAATTGATGAGTGTGTTGAAGCGGAAGATTTGAATATATTGACTACTATTTATCAACGTATTCTTGAAAACTTATTAGTTGATTAGAATCTTCAAAGAGCACTAATAAGATTTAGTAAAATTGTACAACGATCCATGACTGGGTATTTGCTCCACAAACACCCAGTAATGGATCTTTTGGATTCATATTCAATTTTCTAAATCACGACCTTCATTTTTAATTAGTTGTGAAATAAATGACTACATCAATTTTATTATGCCCTGTATGCAAGGAAAGCCTACAAGCAAACGAAAGCAATAAAAGCCTTAGCTGCGTGAATAATCACAGCTTTGACCGTGCGCGCCAAGGATATTTAAACCTGTTATTAGCGCACAAGAAAAAGTCGAAAAATCCGGGAGATAGCCAAGAAATGGTTATCGCTCGCCAAGCGTTTTTGAATTCTGATTTTTATCGCCCTATCTCCGACAGTTTGAATCAGATTATTGTTGAGGCTGCTCTAAAGCTTGACCTTTCTGAATCAAAGCAAGCTCTTCAAGTTCTAGACATAGGCTGTGGCGAAGGGTATTACAGCCAGCGCATCCATAACAGCTTAAGCGATCATCAAATTGACCATAAACTGCATGGCTTAGATATTTCTAAAGATGCGGTTATCGCTGCGGCGAAGCGCGCAAAAATCGACGGTGACAAAAGTAGTGAATGGTTAGTCGCCTCGGCGATTGATATTCCACTGCAAGCACACAGCATCGACATCGCCACCTGTTTATTTACCCGTTTAATGCCAGAGAGCTATCACAAGGTAATAAAACAAGATGGCTTTTTCATCTGCGTAAATACCGGTGAAAAGCACTTAATAGAATTGCGTGAAAAACTGTACGACAAGATTACTAAAGTTGAATTCGATCCGATAAAGAATATGGGCGACGATTTTGAATTGGTCGACCAGCAGCAAGTCAGCTATCAAAATACTTTAAGCAGCCAGCAACAGATTCAAGACCTGCTATTAATGACGCCACACAACTGGCGCACGAAAGCAGAGAATAAAGAATCACTAAGCAGCTTAGAAGAATTGACGGTAACCATTGATGCGCAGATTCATGTATTCAAAGCGAAACTGAAAGCCGTAGAAGTCCAGACTGAAGAAGTAAAAGAAGAAGCTGTAACCGAATCGAAAGGGAAAGTTAATCCCTGGGCTAAAAGCTAAAAAATAAAAGAAATTAACCACCGAGGCACCGAGTACACAGAGAAAAGCAGGAGAAACTCTTTGCTTTTTTCTATTGCTCTCCTCTGTGAAGCGCAGCGCTCGGTGGTGAAATATCTTTTTCTTTGGCTTCAATATTTTAATAAGAAAGCAACGACCCAGTCACACCTTCAACATACCAGCTTGAACGCAACAGTTTTTCATCAGACAAAACATCGCCTTCTTTAACTCGTACACGGCCGCGAGAATTCTTAATAGGCCCTGCAAATACCTTCAACTCGCCAGAAATTATTGCGGCTTGCTGCTGTGCAACTAAGTCACGAACATCTTTCGGTATCGATTCGTTTAAAGCAGAAAGCTGAGACGTCTTATCCTTCATCCCCATCCACTGTGACTGGCCCTGCCATTTATTATCCATCAAAGCCTGAACGCGCTTTACATAATATGGACCCCAGTTATGAGTAACAGACACTAAGTGCTGAGTAGGAGCAAACGGACTCATATCAGAATGAAAGCCAATCACCTTCACATTATTCTCTTCTGCCAACTCGGCGACTGTGGACGAGTCAGTATGGTGAGTTAAAACATCAGCGCCATTGGCGATTAGCTTAGCGGCAACCTGTTTTTCTTTTTCAGGTTTGTGCCATGACCCTGTCCATTGCACTTCAACCACAGCCGTCGGGTTTGTTTTACGCACACCTATCGTGAAAGCATTAATACTGCGAATGACTTCCGGAATTGGATGAGAAGCAATATAACCAATCTTACCAGACTGAGTCGTCTTACCCGCAATTAACCCAGCCAAGTAACGCGGCTGATAGGTACGAGTAGCAAAACCTGCTAAATTGCTACCAAAGCGAGTGCCCGATACATTTTCAAATTTTACCTGAGAATTATTTTTCGCCACACCTTCGGTAGAAACCATATAACCAGATGAAGTAGCAAAAACAATATCATTTTTGGTCGCTAACTCTTGTATCGCGGTTCGCGCGCTCCGTCCCTCTGCAACAAATTCAACAACCGTTGTTTCAACACTGCCTTTCATCACTTGCTCTAAGTGCTGACGGCCCAAGTCATGAGAATGGCTCCAACCAACTGAATCAGCAGGGCCAACCAATACAAAGGCAACTCGAATAGGAGTGCTCGCTTGGCCAGCATGAGGAAACATCATCAAACTTAGTAATAAGAAAAATCCAGCGAGCAGCTTTGACATTGAAAGTTGATTGAAGAATAGATTATGAAAATAAGAATTTTTAATACAAAGATTTAACACTAAGAACTACCGCCTAAATACACACTGAACAAATGATCAGATTAAGGCGCGCATTATCATGATCTGAAGAATACAGGTCAATACGTAGAGCTGACAAAAGCAAAGGTATTATGAGACAGGCATAACAACTTTGCTTTTTATTCTAAAGAATTAATAATTTATTACATTTGAGAAGCTGCTTTGAAGACATATTAAAAAGAAAGTAGCGATCCCGTAACCCCTTCAACATACCAGCTCATGCGCAGAAGTTTCTCATCACTTAAGTCATGATCTGCCTTAATTCTAACTCGGCCACGGTGATTTTTTACTGGCCCAGAAAACACGCTTAGCTGACCCGAAACCAATGCCGCCTGCTTTTCTAAAACCAGTTTTCTCACATCGGCAGGCAAGCTTTTACTGATTGAAACTAATAATGAGGTTTGCTCAGCCAACCCAGACCATTCATTACCCGCTTTCCAACTGCCCTCTAATAACGCTTGAATTCTTTGCTCATAATACGGCCCCCAGTTATGAACAACAGAAGCCAAGTGCTGTGTCGGTGCAAACTCACTCATATCAGAGTGATAGCCAATAACTTGAATGCCATTCTTTTCTGCCAGCTCAACCACTGCAGAAGAATCGGTATGGTGAGTCAAAACATCAACACCAGCAGCAACCAGCTTTTCTGCAAGAGCTGTTTCTTTTTTGGGGTTGTACCAAGATTTAGTCCACTCAACCTCAACCACAGCATTTGGGTTGGCCTCGCGCACGCCCAAAGTGAAAGCGTTAATACCACGGATAACTTCAGGAATGGGATGGGCGGCGACATAACCCACTTTATTCGTTTTTGTCATCCTACCCGCGATTAACCCCGACAGGTATCTTGGTTGATAAGCACGCGTAGCGTAAGTGGTAAGGTTATTTCCCTGACGAGTGCCAGTTGCATGCTCAAACATCACAGTAGGGTTTTCTTTCGCAATTCCCTCTGTGGGCACCATATAGCCAATAGATGTAGAGAATACAATATCGTTTCTACTCGCAAGATCTTGTAATACCTTACGCGAAGCACGACCTTCGGCTACAAACTCAACAAATTCAGTTTCGATATTAGTACCGAATTTTTGTTCTAAATATTGACGACCTTGATCATGGGAATAACTCCAACCAACATAATTGGCTGGCCCTACCAACACAAAAGCGGCCTTAACGGGTGCAGCGTGGGTAGAAAGAGAAGTGAGGGGAAAAAGGAAAAGGCTAATACACCCCAGTACTTTTATAGAAATATTGCTTAATTTGATATTTAACACAGATAACGACCTAGCAAAGCTTGCTTTATAATCCTGACCAAACAGTCAGGTGGCGTATTATCATTATCTTAGTTAATTAGGTCAATATCTGTACACGATGAATCCAAAGAGATTATGAGACGCATATAACAATTATAGGATTTAAAGAAAAGTTAGCTTTCGAAAACGCTCTACATCGGCAACTTCATCCACATCCCACACGATAGGAAGGTAAGCAGTATTAATCTGTAACTTTTCAATATCTACCTTCGTAGACTCAAAAACAGTATTAGTCCCCCAATCTTTATCAATGAATAATTGTGGATAAAACCGTTTCATACCCAATAAACCATAACCACCATCTTCGGCAGGGCTAATGACCAGATCATTGTTTTCTAGCTGCTGAAGGCAATTCAATAAATAAGCTTCATCCAAATCTGGCACATCAACACCGATTAAAATGGGAATACAATTACGAGATAGCGCCGACTTAACCGCCAGCGCCATACGTACACCTAAATCGCCGCTAGCAGGTTGATGATAGAAAGCCGCAAAGCAAGACCAAGGCTTAAAAGCTTCATGCTCTCCATCACCCGCAATCCACAAGGCAACTTGGCCAGCATTGTCGCTGACTAGTTTTTTTAAAGTGTCTTCCATACGCTTTAATAATTGTTGGTATAACTCACAAGCAGCTTGCTCACCCAATTCAGGTATTAATCGAGTCTTAACCAAACCTGGCACTGGGGCTTTAGTTAACACAATCCACTCGACTGCTTTGTTATTAGCATTACCCATAGTAATTTTATCCATAATAGCTATTCGCCATAATACTTTTTAACTAAGACAGTAGGTGAAACGCCAAGCCAATACATCAACCTTAATTTCCACATTAATAAAACGGTTGGTAGGCAGCCATTTTGTTGCCAACGACGAGCACTGGTTTTTAATACTGGCCCATCACAATCTGCTTTCCCCAGCTTGCGTAAACGCTTTGATATTTCTATATCTTCCATCAAAGGAATGTCTGCATAACCTTTTAGCTGCTGAAAGATATCACTACGAATAAAAATACCCTGATCCCCCGTCATCACCTGAGTGAGACGAGAGCGAAGATTCATAAATGTTGGAATAATAGAAAGAGAGAAAGTATCGGCACTAATATCTAATTCCGGAGTAAATTGCACATCAAATCGCCCCCATATAACACCAGTATCCAATGAGCGAAGATACTCTAAATGATGACAAGACAAGCCACTATCACTGTGTAAAAACCATAATATACGAGGATCAGTTTGATGAAGATTTTCTGTAGCAAGGTTCGTTAAAAACTCCGCCCCCGCATTCATTTGCACAGCACGGCCTTTTTCGGATTTTAGGTAATGCACTTGTTTAATATTAGAAATAACATCGAATAAAGTATCAGACAAACAATCGCTGTCACTCGCATCCACAATCACTAAGCGATCAGTCGGTTGTAAATAATGGGCTAATGCCTGCAACCAAGGCAAAAGATTATCTCCCTCGTTATACACAGGGATAACAATATCCAAACCCAAGTATTGAACCTTACTCAAGAGAGTTACTAATCAAGAGAGGACTAATCAAGAGAGGACTAATCAAGCGCACCACCACAACTACTGCCTTGCCCCGCTGTACAGCCATAACAATGGTCAGCAACTTTAATCGGTAAACCATGAATATCAGAGTTTAATAAATCACTTAAGTGACGAGTAGTGCCCGCAAGCGGCATCTCTAACATCTGATTAAAATCACAATCATAAAGATTACCCAGCCAATCAACACTCACCGTATTCAAACACATCACCCCCGCCAAATTCGCTGGCGAGTAACTGTCTTTGAGTAAATTCATATAATCGTAAAACTCACCCTGCGCTAAAAGCACAGCACCAAAACGCGAGATAGGCATATTAGTAATGGTAAATAAATTATCAAACTGAATATTATGCTCAGCCCCAAGCTTCTCTTTATAAGACGCCTCTAACTCAACTTGGCCTGGGGGTAAAAACGCCCCACCTGGGTTATACACAAGGTTTAAAGGTAGTGAAGAACTCTCCTTGCCATAACCCAGTTTATTGAGTTTCTGCAGCCCCTCAATACTGGATTCAAAAACTCCCTTACCGCGCTGAGAATCAACATTCTCTTCGCTATAACAAGGTAACGAAGCAACAACCTCTACTTGGTTATCGGCTAAAAATTGAGCAAGGTCTTCTTGCCCAGGCTCATTCAAAATCGTTAAATTACAGCGATCAATCACAGTCACCCCAAGTTCACGGGCCGCTTTTACCAAATAACGAAAGTGCGGCATCAACTCAGGGGCACCACCGGTTAAATCCAGCGTCTGCACGTTGTGCTGCTTCAGAATATCAATCACCAAGTCTATATTGGTCTTATCCATCTGCTCAGTACGCTTAGGGCCAGCATTCACATGGCAATGGGTACAACTAAGATTGCAGGTATAACCGAGGTTCACTTGAAGAACTTCCAGCTTAGAACGAGTTAAAGCAGGGAAATTGGAAACCATTAACAGGGGTTTTGTATCACGCATTGAGATCTCTCGGACCACAGAGTTTAAGCCAAGAGCCAATAACTGCTCAAAGAATAAACAAATTAGGAGTCATAATTATTATATGTTTAAAGATAACCCAATTTGAGATGATATTCGCGGATAAGTTCAACCAGCAAGTGCTGGTATTCAATTTAAGGAAGTAATAAGATAGCGCATCTCTTCTTGAGATGTCTCTCCATAGTTTAACTGGGTGAGATCACATGTTTTTTGAAGCGCAGCTTCATATGTGATTGAACGACTGGCCATGGATGGACAGGCTGGCATTAGCTACACGGACGTAATAAGATACAATTCTTCATCTCTCCATAGTTTAACTGGATAAAACTGCCGCCTCCTAAGCGGCTGCTCTGGGTTCGAGTCCCGGTGGGGAGACCACTTCTTCATTTCAGCTCATCCTACACGATCCAATACAATCCATTTTCCTTACCTAAAACCCTATAAATACAGCATATCCCGTCCACCAGTGTTTTTTATCGCTCAAAGAACATTATGGACAGCCGATACTTTTTGGGGGTACAGTTGGGGGTACAGAATTCCTGTACCCCCAGATGCTGGCTGGGGGCTAACTTCATACTGAAGAATTGATAATGCCTTTAATAGATACAAAGATTAAAACAGCAAAAGCAAAAGACAAAAGTTACAAACTAGCCGATGGCGAAGGTCTGTACTTATTAGTAAGAAGTTCCGGCACTAAGAGCTGGCAAATGAAGTACCGATTCCTAGGCAAAGAAAAAGTATTAACACTAGGCAAGTACCCAGAAATCGCACTAAAAGATGCCCGCCGATTAAAGTTTGAAGCTAAATCTCTACTTTCAGAAAATATCGATCCCAACCAAAATAAGAAAGACATAATACAAACCTTCAAAAAAGACCATGAAAATGAGTTCATAGAAGTTGCTGAGAGATGGTATAAAAACCAACTTCCACGATTGTCTCAAAAATACGCAATCAAAACCCACCGCCTTCTTTCCGGCTGGGTTTACCCGATAATCGGCAAACTAAGCATTAAAAAAATATCCACTCGCGACATTCTTGATGTATTACGCGAAATGGAAAAAAAAGGGATTGGCGAAACAACTCGTAAAACCAAAGGCTTGATCGAGCAGGTTTTCACATTTGCCCTTGCTGAAGGTCTGGTGGATAACAATCCTGCCACTGGTGTAGAAAAGGCGCTTAAAGCTTTACCTCCTGTACAACACCAAAGGCACCTACCGTTTGAACGCCTCGGTGAACTTGTTATAAAAATTAAGCAAGATAGCGGTAGTACTGTCTCCCAATTAAGTTTTTTATTGCTTATCCATACAATGGTTAGAACAAATGAAGTCCGCTGGATGGAATGGACAGATATCGACTTCGAGAACAAGCTTTGGAATATTTCCGCTGAAAAAATGAAAATGCGTAAAGGCCACATTGTCCCGCTCAGTAAACAAGCCTTAGTTATTTTAGAACAACTCAAGATGATTAATGGAACATCGCGCTACGTCATGAATAGCCCTGTGAGAGTTGATCAGCCTATGAGTGAGAATGTATTTCTACAATTGCTAAAGCGTATTGATATGACCTCAGCAACAACGACTCATGGTTTAAGAGGAACAGCATCATCCTACTTGCACGATTTAGGTGAAAACACACTTGCCATTGAAAAGTGCTTAGCGCATTCAGATAAAAACAAAGTTAGAGATGCATATAACCACACTGATTATTTAGACGACAGAGTCATTCTTATGCAAAAGTGGGCTGATATCATTGATCAGCAGGTGTTAATCCAATAGCGGCATGAACTTTTATACTTTCTGACGATAGTATATAAAACATACTAAAAGAACCTTATTAGCATCATTTAAAGGAGCACGCATTGATGTGTGTTTCCAAACTTCTCACCTCACCCCCCTCAAAACTTAAAACACATATGGCGCAGTCGCAAGACGGCCAGATTTTTAAGTTAATCTCCATCCAAGGTTTGCCAATTAAGGCTAACTGGATAATGGAGAGACTATATGTCTTCTGTAGCACAACTAGATTGTCTAATAAAACTACCTGCCGTAATTGATCAGGTAGGCATTAGCCGATCACAAATCTACAACCTTATTTCACTAAAACGCTTTCCTGCGCCACTAAAAATCGGTGGTTCAGCTGAAGGAATTGGTTCTAGATCTGCAAGATGGTCACAGAACCAAATTCAAGATTGGATTCGTCAACAAGTTGAACAAGGAAAGGCGGGGTAACCCCCCTTTTTTTCTATATCGCCAATCTTAAACGGCGATTAAGCGACAATAACTTTCTCTATCAAATAGAAACAAAAACGGGCCTCTAGGCCTTGAAAACAGTGACTCAGCCATGCCGAAAGGAACGACCATGTCGACGGTAAATAATATTAACTCTTCACTGTGTTTACCAAACACAGGGAACAAAGCTTTAATTCTTTTAAAAATGAATCCTAAAAATATCAATACTAAGAATCAACATATGAAACCTACAACGGCTAATACAATCACAATAAATCAAGTCAGTTATCCAGTTCCTGAGAGTGTACAGAAACAAAGAAACCGTTATAAGCGCCAGGCTAAAGATATTACCTACGGTAGCTCAGTTAACTTTGACGGAATATGCCTGCCCATTAATAATTCACAAGAGTATGGGGCTTACCGAACAATACTAAGATCTATACATACACAGCTATCAAAAATGCTTGCTAATAACTCCAAGGTTTTTACCTTGCGATTTGACCTGCACTTTAACTCTGATGAATTCGATGAAGCTATGATTAGTAAATTCTTCAAAATCATAAAACAAGCATATAGTAAGACTGGCCAGATTATGCATGTATGGGTAAGAGAAATTGATTCTTCTGATACTCCGCACTACCACTGTGTTATTGGCTTCAATGGTAATAAAATCCAAAGCCCTATCAAAGTCTTCGATTCCATAGTCAAGATCTGGAATGGCAAGCTTAAACAACCTAGACCTCACTTATGTGAAGAAGGCAACCACATGCTTTCTAATACCCATGACAGCGTGTTCAAGGATGCTTTTAAACGCTTCTCATACTTAGCAAAGATCAGAACCAAAGACAGACAGCCTCCTAATAAAAAGAACTTCGGAGCAAGCCAAATAAAGCCCTCGATACGAATAAAAAAAGCTGGTTAAAAAAATCTCCGTGGAAATGGCTAAAAATCGAAGAAGTGCGAACTTTAAATATTTCAGACTAAAGCTCCATAGGGTTGTTTCGGAGTCGCACTTCTACTGTAAAATTCGCACTTTATTCGCAAACATAGGGTTAGCGACTTATCCTTTTAAAACAGTACTTTAGCCGCTACACGGGACGACAAAAGACTTTATTTTTGAGCTTTTAGTAAAAATCGCAGTTATTAGTTAAATATTCCTAACGCTATAATATGTAATAAATATCTATGGATGGTTCTTATTGCGACCTGAATATGCGCATGTATGATATAAGTTATACAGAAAGGAAAAAGCATTTCCCCCTACACTCAGAATCGAGAATACACGATGTTATTTATGATTGGCATTGAGCCACCAGAAACAAAAGACGCAGCCTATGGGATTATTGTGCCCGTATTTAATAAAGTTAACTATGGTTGTAACTCAGCCGCTGATAATGAAAGAGATATCGTGCAGCAAGCTACAGACGCAATACTTTCGATGGTTAAGGAGTTAGTCTTAGATGGAATTGATCTAGAAATATTAAACGAAGGGTATAAAGATTATAGTGAGAATCAAGAATACTCAGACTTTACTCGATGGCTAGCGATTGATATAGATGTTAGTGAGTTGAAAGGAAAACCTAAGCGCATTAATATCAACCTTCCTGATATTTTATTAATGCGTATTGACTCATGTGTTGCCAACGATGAGAAATACAAAGACCGCTCTCACTTCTTAGCGATTGCAGCCCAGAATGAAATAGCAAAGAGGTAATGAATATCGGCTACACTATAATCAAAAGCCGATCAATTCGTAACAATTATCTCTATGTTCAAAACATAAAAAGCTAGTTCCATCATCACTTTTCTTAACACTGACATTAGCCCCCTTTAAAGCAGACAGTGTCCGTTTTATATAGAAGATTCCTTTATCTGTTTCAATTCTTGATACATCCCCTCCCACGCTGGGGCTATTAATACTAATATTTGTTATTGCCCCCGCAGGATAACTATCCTTTAATTCTATTTTCTTAATGCGTTCTGACCCATATAGTTTTTGGCCTATGAATGAGCCAAGGCCTAAACCCAGTACCACCATTAACAAAGCAACTTTAAAACCATATTTAAAAATAAACTCGCTATTAGTCATTTTACTATCCCTATACTTATTTATCGTACATCAAGCATTCAACCAATATTCAGTACTATCTTGTCAGCACTTACAGATCGATACGTAAGGTAGCCTAAAAACAAACCTAGCAACAACCCTACAATGGCGGCAACTGTAACCATACGAGAAAGTTCCTTAGTAGTTAGAACGCCTTCAAGATATTCATTCGATTCATTTTCCATAAAATTCTCTCGTGAGTTTTCGCTAATAACATATAAACAAAAACCTATTACTGATCAACCTGAAATAAAGAATCTCTAATAATTTATAAATAAAACTCTAACCACCGCTTTAAGTAAAAGTTTCGTTTATACAACACCCCTTCCCAACCAACAAAAAATAAAAAAACATAAGAAAATAACTACACTATCAAAAGACCAGTGAAAGAGTGGTGAAAGAGTGGTGAAAGAGTGGTGAAAGAGTGTATTTATTTAATTCAAAATGAATACCACCTTACTCCATCAAGATTTTTTTAATTCATTTCAGTGGCATTCTAAAATTATCTATTGTAGATTCCACTCATCGCACAAAGCTTAGATCTGTAAACACATACGACTGAACATATTAAGACTCTAACTTTGCAACTAAGTATTTACATACATGTACGTTGAAAATTATTTTAAAGGATAAATACTCATGTTGTTCCAAGCACTAAAAAGCTGGGAAGTTCCAACCCCTGTTGAATTATTTGGTTCCGACTCTCGACATTTCAACCTAATACACCGTTCAATGAATGTAGGGATATTTTTAGTTGATCTTGAGCTAATTCATGAAGAGCACGGAGAGAAATACAATCGAGTTGATCAATATTTTCTCGGACATCCAATTAATACTTTAGAATTCATATCAAACTCTAAATTCGAATCAGTAAAAATTGCCTATTTATGCCCTCGAAATAAAAATAAAGGAAACCTTTCAGTATCAGATGTAACCCAAATATCCTCAGCTTTAGATCGCTGTGATCTAGACGCTTACATTATTCAATGCAAAGACAATAAAACTCATATAGTTTCTTCTATTGCTTGCTCTGTTGAAGAGTTAACAAATATACAAACCGTATATCTAGACAAAAGTTTAACTCAGTGATGATAAGCCAAAAATACAACATCATCTAAATACCCTAGGTAGAAAGGTAGCCCCTAATATATTCAAAGGCAAAGTACATATGGCAAACACAGAACCGCATGAATTAATGGAAGTAAAAAAGGAAGCACTATTTCTATTGGAGCTGAAGTCTCTACGTGAACGACTTGGAATGACTCAGCTTGAATTGGCTAAAGCTATGAAAGTAAAGCAGACGTTTATTACTCGATTAGAGAAGAAAGTGCACAACGCAAAGCTCTCTACTATTAAGGCATACTTAATGGCTCTAGGTTGTTCAGCATCACTTCAAGTGACTCTGCCCAATGGAAGCTTGAAAACAATGGAGATTTAAAGTGACATCTCGACGAAAGTTTACCAACAAATTCAAAACTAATGCCGCCAGTTTAGTACTCGAACAAGGCTATAGCACTCAGGAAGCTGCGAAGGATAAGGGTGTTAGCCAAACCTCTATCCAACGATGGGTCAGGAAGCGTAAAGCTGAAATGTCTGGTATTACACTTCAAGGAAAAGCAATCACTGCCGAGCAAGTCATAATTAAGAGGCTTGAAGCACGAATTGAACAGCTCGAATTGGATAATAATATTTTAATAAAAGCTAGCGCTCTGTACTTGCATAGCAATACCAAGCGCTAGTGTCGGTTGAGCAGGAGGTATAGGTTTCACTAATACACTATCAACCATAAGATAAATCTGGATATAATTTTAATTTTCACACATCAGCCTTCAAAGCCCCATCATACGGGGCTATCACCTGTTCTTTATGTCCGCAAGAAGGGCCACCAGCTCTATAATTAGTACAACTCCAAAACTCGCCATATTTACTATTACGCACGGCCATGTCATATCCGCAGTTTGGGCAACTAGGCACTGACGACTGACATCCTGGATTTATACACACCCTATACCGATCAATATTCTGCATTGCATTACCGCATTCAGTACAGGCCTTTTCAGTGTTGTCACATAATGGATAATTACTGCAGCCAAAGAAATCGCCATGATCACTTGTTCTACCTACCATGCCGCCAGTTTCGCAGCGCTTACATTTAATAAGCTGGAATAGGCCCTGTGCATAAGACATAAAGAAGTCACGAGTTGCTAATTTAGACTCGTCTTCCAATAACTCAATAACAAATTCAGAGGCTATCGCCATGTCACAAATCAAATACGCCTTACTCTTAGCCCGAGTAAGTCCTACATAAAACAAACGCCTTTCTTCTGCAAAGCTGTGCTTCTCAGCCTCAGGCAATAAAGCATCTAATAACGGGTGAGTCTTCTTCTGTGAAGGGAATCCATGTTTACCCGACTCAAGGCCTAGCATCACAACAAAATCAGCTTCTTGGCCCTTAGAGCGATGATAACTTAAACCGCTAATAGCTAAGTTCTTGAATTGATTGTTTAATGACGCCAATTGAGATTTTTTTGGCAGAGTAAAAGTAAATCGAGCCAATAAATAAACAGTGCTACCTGGCTTAGCAAAAGTATTAATCTGCTCCAGCACTTGAACTATTCTCTGATCCAATTCATTTTTCTTATTAGCATTCGTAGCGCGTAATAACGAAACCATTGGCTGATCAACTTGATCATGGGTTGTTAAGGTCTTTTGTACTTGCTCTTCATTTTTTAATACAAAGCTAGAAGCGACATCGCAAATACTATTATTAAAGCGGAAGGTTTTATCCAGCGTCGTTGTCGTAGTTGAACCAAAGTGCTGTTCAAATTTTGTAATATACCGAATATCACTTCCCGTGAAGCGAAATATTGCTTGCCAGTCATCCCCTACACAAAATAAAGAGCACCCAGGGCTAGCTTGTTGTAGCGCTTTAATTAATCTAGCTCTTGGTTCGGAGATATCCTGAAACTCATCAACCATAATATATTGCCAAACAGGCTTATAACGGCCTGCTTCGACATATGTAAGAGCCTTACCAATCATATCGTCAAAATCAATCCACTTGTTCTTTACAAGATACGATTCATAATCCTCCACAATTGGCATAAGTAACGTTAGTGCCGCCCTCATTCGGTTTGACTCTTCAGCCCTTACGATACAAGCTTCTAAGCGCTCATCTTCTCGCTTGAAGCAATTACTACGGTAACTCTTTAATAAGTCTCCTAACAAATCAGCTAACTGGCTAATAGCACCAAACTCTGCGAGGGTTGCTAAAAGAGCGTCCTCAGGTAATGGATTATATTCGACTTCGAATATTGCCAGTGCTTTATCAAGCTCTGACAATAAACAGCCATCCATTAGCTGATAGTGAAAAGTCTCAATTAGTTGCGTTTCATGCTTATCGTGCACTTCAGACTTCCATTCAAGCCCAGCATGATATAACTCCCTATCAACATAAGGAGCTGTATTCCCTTCCCAATCAATTCCCACATGCTCTAGATAGACATCATAATCAGGCAGATAAAAATCTGGCTGATACTGGCGAAAATTAAGATCCAAAGTATCGTGTTGATACCTCACTTCATAATCGTACTCAATACCAAGTTTGAACAAATGATTGGCGATTAAACATTCGCCCCAGCCTTTAACTTGCTCACCTTTTAAGGTGCGAATCTCGTTATCACTAATATATTGTAAATATGCACCTTCAGTTTCGAATTCAAATGGATTAGCTTTTGGGTAAAGATACTCGCTAAAATAATTCAATACTGTCTTTTTATAAGCATCTGTCTTTAAGTGGGTTTCAAACCACTTATTCACTTGCTGCTTCAATGCTTTAGCATCTTCAGCCAAAGGCGTTATAGAAGGCTGTGCACCTTCAACATTTGCAATTATTTCTTTTCCTAGCTTATGAAAAGTACTGCTTTCTAATCCCTCAATATCAATACCTGGTGCTAACTTCTCTGTAATACGCTGCTGCATTTCTTTTGCGGCAGCATTACCAAACGCAAGCATGAGTATTTCATGAGGCTTTGATTGCTGACTCTTTATTAGAAAGCCCGCTCTACCAACCATAGTGCTCGTTTTCCCAGTGCCCGCTCCGGCCAAGACAAGATTATGATCGTCATCAATAATACAAGCATCCCTCTGTTTATCCGTCAGAGGGTTACTTTCTACTTCATCGAAGTACTGTTTATATTCAGATCGATAACGTATTAGATAAGATGCTTTATATTCATCAAACCAAGCGCCACCATTTTTGTTTTCTGGATTGGTCGCTATATGTGATAACAGCAAAAAATCTTGGTAAGCTGCAGCGCCAACTAAGCCTTCTTCAGGCAAGACTGAAAACTGGTCATACAGTGACTTTGCTAACAAAGAAATACGATCTATTTTAGAGCGACGTAGATAGCCATCATTCAACTGAGCTCTTATATCCTCAGCCAGCAGAGACACATGAGGTTTAATTTTATGAAAACTATAACACCTTAGTGATTGTGAAAGATTGAATGCTACAGCCTTTGATAAGCCACCGTAGAGTTTCTTTCCATTTTCTGTATCTAATACGACATACCAAGAAAACAATCCCTTTTTGATACATTGATTCGACTGAAATACATTAGCAACAACCTCAATCTCATTGCCTTTATTAGTATTTATATAAATACGATCCGCAGTAAACAGAATTTTTGCAACTCGAATACCAAACAATGAAAAAAGCCATTTTCGGCCTAAAATATACTCAGTTTTATTCATAACATATAAAATCAATTACCATAACCACAACCACAGGCACCGCAAGGGCATATAATCCAGCTGCATGAATTACACTCTAAAAATTTTGTATTATCTATATTATTAGTGCAGTAATAACAGTGAGTTTCGCGCTGTTTAAAACTAGGTTTAATGCTAACGCCTAAGTTCTTACGTTTTAGACCCTGGAGCCTTTCCGCATGTTTTCGCTCAACATCTAAGTTCAGTACTTTATAAGATATTGCTTTCTTATCGGCTAACATTTTCAACTTACTAGTTTGGAATTTTGTCCATTCCTTATACTTAACTAATAACTTATCAATTGAAGCTTGTTCATTTATTGATTTAACGAGCACCCTAATTTCCTGAGAAAGATACTTACAAACATCATTTTCACCAAGAACATAAAGTAAGACACTATCATCACCTAACTGTATATCTGGATCATAAACGATCAGCCCCATCACACCTATTCCATACCAAAGATCCTTCTCATCTGAATTATAAGTTAATATCGCCACATGCTTCGAATGAGGATTAATATTTGATATATTATTTTCTTCTTCATCTTCACTTTGAAGATTTGAAACCCCTCTTATATTATTATCGTATTTCGTTCCAGAATACTCATTAGAATTTGAAAGTGTAGGATCATAAAACCAATCATTAGCACCCGAAATAATTAAAGTGATCATTACAGCAATGATGCTAACCTTTCCTAATGCAGCAGAAATACAATAAAATTCGAAACAACTGCCATAAGAAATCTGATTAACAACCAGTACTAAATTAAAAACTATAATATACGTAAAGATATTTTTAATTAGAAACATATATTCAAACCTCCTTAATATTCAATAACACCTAGATCACGAAAATAACCGTAAGCCATGAGCCTAGAACTTTAGTTCTTGCCACAACTTCCCAATCTCTCCCACTAACACAGCTCGAATGTCAGCAGAACATTCAACCCGCTCCATAAAATGCTCTACCTTCTTCTCATACTCTTTATAAATCTCAGAGCCATATCCTTTGTTCTTCACCAAAGCCCAAATAAACATCAGCTTGAATACATGGCTACCCCTCTCATCCACAGCAAGGCCAAGCAACTTATCGAAGATGTGGCGCTCGCCATACAAGGTATCGCCACCATTATCAGAATTAGCCGCATGCAATACAGAAAGGCAGGTATCGCTTGTTGCGATGTAATGGGCATACAGATCCACTGCTAAGTGCTCTAACTGAGTACTCGAAGCTTGAGGTTCAATACTGTAATGAGACTGAAGGTATTGCTTTAGCTTCAAACTCAACTCAGCAAGTTTTAGCTCAGGCTTATTAGGATCAAACGTCGTCGCTAAAATCGCCGTAGTTTCAGCTTCACCTGGCTTATACAGCTTTAACTGCATAACCCACTGTTCATCAATAGCGATTAAATGAGGTAGCATAACAAGGTCACAAGGGAATTTTTCAGATAACCGAAGTGCATCAACACCTGAATGCTCATTGGTTAAGAAGACCAAACCTCCATCTTTAATACTGGGGACAAGCATCGTCGCCGAGCAAGTGGAATTAAGATTCAAAGAATCACAAATAGCCAAAGGAAAACCCCTGCATAATGAGCCTTCCACATCAGCCTTGGTAATCGTCATAACCTGCTCAGATTCTTCTCCAGACTTAGCCTTACGAGTACAGCTAGCCGATATAGTCAAAATCTTAAAAGCCGACTCAGGTTTTTCTTTAAATATCTCATCCCTTTTATCATTGCCATATAGCCAACATGGCGGAGAGACGACCAAGGTCGTTACGACAGGCACCTCTTGAGGATCAATTGGGCCATAGTTCTTAATTTTCAAATCAAGTTCATTATCCCAATAACTTAAACCGTCCTTCCAATCTGGACGATTTAAAGCAAACAAGGATTCGACCAAGGCTTTCGCTTCTTGATATCGTTCTAACTCGATAAACGCTTTAATCAAATTGTTACCTACTTGGTAACCGTGCTGCTCAATATTATAGACAGGGGAAACGATAGAAATAATTTCAGCAATGTGACCGTTAAGCCCTAAATCCCCACTAACCTGCCATAACAAGTCAGATGAAGGCTGCTGGTTAACCGTAAGACACTGATCATAATAATTAAGCGCTCCATCTTTATCTACAGCCTCTAAGCACTCGCGCGCCAACCAAAGCTGTGGACGCCAAGCGCCGCTATATTTAGCTACTTTAAGCAAAGCATTGTGATAAGCCTCCTTACCACCTCGCTCTTTAGCAATGGCTAAATACCAAGACAAGCCATTCTCTTGATTAGGGTCAAACTCTAATCCCTTTAACAACGCCCCTTCAGCTTGCTCGTGCAACTCTTGATCGGCATAGACCTTAGCTAGATTCGTCATTAATACACCAGAATCTGGTATTAATTCTAAAGCCTTCTTTAAGATAGTCTCAGCATCAGAAAGAAGTTTATTTTTCATAAGCACTATGGCGCACATACAAGCACCACGTTCTTTATTGCTATCTATTTCAAACAGTTGCTTTGCGGCATCAATCACGTGCACATGAAAACCATCATTAACAGCCATCAAAATAGCGCTATAAAGCTCTTGCGGAGATTCCCAACTCTCTTTGATCTTGCCAAGTAATACCCCATCAACCCATTGATCGCGACTGATAAAGATCTCACGACCAAACTTATCGTAAGCCTTAATTAGATCTTCTTTCTTGGCTTGGCTATCTTTTGCCTCTATTTTAGATTCAGCGTGTGCCTCAGGCCCTGCTACTTGAGCGGTACCTCTATCGGATTTAACATGGATCTTTCTTTTGAATAGCTTTTTAAAAAAGTTCAATTCGTTATACCTTTAAGACAGAATACCTAGCTAGCGGATAATTTTTCGTACAAATATTTTAAACACCTAATTCCTCTACATTATTGTTCGTCAGAGCTGTAAGTACATCTCCCCAATTGAGATCAGTCATATTAAAAATTGGACTCGCACTTCCTCTATTCTTGATTGTTATTACAGAATGAGCAAAACCATGAAAACATACTGGAGAATATGCTTGCGAAGGAATAGCGGTGTATCCACCCTCTGTATTTTTTATATGCAGTTTAAAGTCACACTCAACATGCGATAAATAAAAGTCTGGATAATTAGCCATTTTCAATAACGTTTCAAAGTTATTACTTTTGCAGGGTAATAGTTCAACTCTTTGATGATAACTAGCAGTAGTAGGATTTGAATTAACCCGCTTAATTGAATGCTTCATACCCTCTGGAGCCGAATACTTATCAATATCCTCTTGACTGACTGGAATTAAAAAATCGAATACCCCATAAACTCCACGCTGAATTAAATAACCAATTTCCTTTTGAAAGCTACGCCCTGGCTCTAAAATATCTACATATTCTATCGATATTTCTTTAGTCGAAAAGTAAAGCTGAACCTCTCCATATTTTTCACCTCTATAGTTATAATCAAAAACTATTGGGATTGAGATACCATCCATTATTTCCATCCTTATTTTTATAATTAATTTTTCACCACGAGACTAGTGCTGAGAATGAAATCACAGCCCCCAACGCTTGACCATCTTAGAGTAAAGCACCTGTCCCTCCTCTCTCTCGGCTACACTTCCATTTAGCTTAGTAAGCAGGTAACTAGATAATTTTTTATACGCCCAGCGCTTATTAAGTTTGCAGTGCCCTCGCAACTGAGAAACTGCAACTACTTCTTGATCATTCCTCAACATGGCACTCAATCTAGTTTCAATTATTGAATCTAAGGAATCTTCCGTTTCATATTTACCTAATGACATTTCAAATGAAATTATTGCTTTCTCCCATCGCTCAACTTCACTAACACGAGCATTCAACTGCTGCTGAGGCGGTTTCTTTAAACCTACACCTTCGACATAAGTAATTTTAATACCTTCAAATTTTTTAGTACCTAAATTTGGAAGAATTGAATAATTAATTCGTAACCGTTCCTCCAGACTCGATTGCCATAAATGGCTATGATCATGCAGATCATCCTGAATACTCATCACGATATTATTTGAAGTTAACGCGTTATTCTCCAGAAATTTTTTCTCGTTCAATAATGATTTGTTAAATATCCTTACAGCTCCAGATGAGGAAGTCAGCTGTTCTACAACAATTAGCTTTTCAAATTCAATTATTACCCAGTTGGTTTTTAATTTGTCTTCTCTCTCCAGGCGTAGCTCCTGAATCGGTGTAGCTGGCATTTTCGCCTTGCCAGCTCTATGTATTTTAGGCTCCAAGACTAACTTACTCGTTATCATTGAGTCCGTGTAGTTACTCCAAAATGCCATCCTTTGAACGGCCCTTTCGTGACAACTCAGCCCTTCAGCGGGAGAGGTCCAAGTATTAAAAAGACCAGAACAGCTCTCTGCTAAATTTCGTATTAAACTATAAAAAATAGGGAAGTTATTAATATCAAGAACACGGGCAAGTATAGTTCTCGTTTTTGGGGTGAGCCGTGACCAGATATCATTTTCAATAGCTGGTCCTACATTCTGTTTAAACCATTCAATATGACATTGAGGGTACTGATCTTCCTTTAAACTAAGTACATAAGTATCAATGAATTGAATAAGTGACTGCTTACCAAGCTGCTTAAACAGGCGCCAGACCATAGTTTCATGCTTTACAGCCCAATCACTAGTAAAGCGCTCAATAATCGAAGTTTCTAAATTCTCTCTCATAACCACAAATTTAGGCCATGAAAGACTATCTAATAACTCGTTTGGCGTTGCATCAGCTTCTACTAATGAATCGGTAAGACCATCAAAGTCACCGTTATTCAAAGAGTTAATCAGTTTAAAACAGAGAAGATCCTTTCCTCGCAGACTATGCATCAATAAATTAAACCGACACATGATGTCTTCGGGTAGCCAGTTTGAAGAATCCTCAATGGTCATTACCGCATTCAATATCACTAAACTGCGTAATTCAGCATTACTCTCGACTTCAGAGAATATTGTTAAAATCACATCATCTAGTTCACTGGGCTCAATATGATGACCCCAAAAGTTTTCATCACGAAAGAGTGCACCCCACTCGACTAAAGAGATGCCTTCAACACTGCCCTCTTTGATAAGCTGATATATCTCACGGGCCTTCTTTGGGGGGAAGCTACCGCCACTACCCATAGCATCCTGATTATAAGAAAATGCTTTCCCTAGTTTGGATAACTTGTCTGCCTTAATCACATCAGGCGAATGAAAATGCAGCATGTTACTCGCCTTTTACTAGGGTTTTAAACCTTGCCCATAATTGCTCATTTGAGAATTGAATTCGGAAGACCACCTTGCGGTCGCTGCTCGCATTAATTTCTCTATTCGCTTCAGCCTCGCCCCTGCCAGCAACCAGTAGCTTATTCATTAGCAGGTTTCGGTTAGGATATTTTAGATATTGAATCGTATTAAATACTTCGTTGGCCCGCTGAATACTTAGATTCATATTGTAAACACTCGAACCAGCCGATGAGGTATGCCCTTCCACAACGATATAACTAATTTGCTTAGCCATATTTTCAGATGATAGAAGCACCTTAGTATACAAAGGCATAAACTGCTTTAAAAACTTAATCCCTTGAGGCTTCATCTCAGCACTATCGTTATCGAATAAAACAGAGTCTAAAATACTGATATCACCCGTTCGTTTATCAACTTCAACATTCAGTTTATTCGCTTCCAAAGTATCAGTTAGTGCTTGGATAATAACAATGCGCTGATCTTCCCCTTCTTTAAGCTGTAAGATAGTCACTACAAGCAATAAAGCAAAAATCATCAACAAGCCACTCATCAGGTCACCAATCGATAACCAGGCACCTGTCTCATCAATTTCTCGATCAGTTGAATTAGCCGCATTCATTGAAAAGTTCATGCTATGCCTCTTCAGCTATCATTTTCTGTCGAGCTACCTTTGTTGTAGCCCCTTGGTGCAGAGTTTCAGCTACGTTAACTAGATGACCAAAGATCTTTGCAGATTCCTCATCAAAGCTTCTGAAGAACCTCTCCTGAGTATCCTTCGCTTCTTCAAACCAGCCCTTCATTGCCTTAGGCATTTCATCGCCAAGTTCTTTAAACTTAACCGCACCCTCAAGATAGGCCTTTTCAATACGCTGAACCTGCCCACCTAAGCTACGTGATATTTCAGCAAGCTGAGAAAGCGTCGACTGCTCAGTTGCACCGACGGCTTCTTTCAGTTCTCTTAATACCTTCTCACCTTCGGATAGCTCGGCATATTGCTTTAATCGAACCTGAAGATCTTCAACAAATACATCTTTAAAGCGATCAACAACATCTGATAATCCTTCTCGCTGTGCGCCCAAGGATTCTTCTAACAAGTTAGCCTGCTTATCAAAGAAGTTTTCTAGATTACCCTGGTACTCCACACGGAAGCGTTCAAGCTCTTGTTGAGTCGTATCTGCCATAGATCTAATCTTAGAATCTATATCGCCTAAACCATTTTCTAGATTACGTGATGCATCTTCCATCATATCTTTTGCTACAATACCAATATGTTCTAACTGAGAGTTTTGATCTGAAAAGGTTTTAGCCGCTTCTTCAGCACTTTGCTTAAACGCAACTCGCTGATCTTCCATGCCTTCTTTGGCCACGCTCATTGAACTAGTAATTTCACTAGACACCTGAGTTAAAGTTTCACTAACACTCGTTTGAAACTGCCCTAGTATCGAAGATAAATCTTGTGCAAAGCCTTGCAGCTTACCCATAGTATCTTCTTGGAACTGTGTCATAACCTCGCTGGTTTTCGCTAACTTTTCACTAGTTTCCGTTAATGAACCTGTAAGGCCATTAATCGCATCGGTAGTTAATAATACATTTTCGCTGACGGTATTCATTTGAGCACTCATAGGCTCTACAATCTCATCACGCATCGTCTTAAAAATTGTTCTAACCAATGCTTCGCCATTATCTTTCTTAATGGCTTTTAGCTCAGAGATTTCTTCTGCAATACTATTCATTGCTGGGGCAAGATACTCCTGCGTTGATTTAGCAACTGCCTTCCCCATTACTTCGCCTAGATTCTCGCTACTTAAAGAACCTAAAGAGCTTTCCATCTTCTCTAAAGTCTTACCAAGCTGCTTCTGCTGCTCAGCTGATTCCTTAGCAACTTTAATTTGTAACTTAATAAGTTCATCTTGATTTTCACCACCCAGGCACATTAGCAGCTCAGTAGGAGATGGCGAATACACAGAATCATCTAATAATTTTTTAGTGTTTCTTAATGCACTATCTGCTTTATCCGTCGACCACTTCAAACGCAACGTAAAAATAATCGATGCGAACAAACCTAATACTGATGTCCAAAAAGCTATTTTCATTCCTCCTAGTAAGTTAGTTGCAGCAGAGGTTATTTCCTGGACACTAGCACCCGCAGTACTAAACTCCAACAAACCTACAGATATACCCAAAAATGTTCCAAATACTCCCGACGATGTCAACAGTGCAGGTACAAACCGATAATCAGAAGCATATATTCCTGAAAAAAGTTCAGTAGAAGAAATTTTAGTGACTAATTTATCCCCTCTTGTTTTAATTTTCATCTGGCTTTCTTTATTTTCAATAGCAAATATATTGTTTGCTATTTTTTTATGAAGTTCTGTCACAATAGAACCAGAGTTAGCAACTAATTCACTAATTGAACGATCAATACTCGCCAGATTTTCAACATATCTCTTAGCTGAAGCACGTTCTTGTTTAAAGTACCAAATAAGCGCACTGCAAACATAAATACCGATAACACCTAAAATAAATTTTTCCATACTACCCTTTGATACATCTGGTTAATTCATCTTCCGTCAAATACTCTTCAGCGATTCTTGCTGGCAAATGCTCTACATCTCGACGAATAACGTTATTCATATTAATTTCTTTTTTTAACCGAACGCTATAAAGCAGTTCGGTTTCTTCGCTATTGTCATCCGCAACAACTAAATAGACCTGCTCTGGAAAATTTCTAAGTAACTCTACTTGTAAAGAAGACTTGCGAAACTTCAGCAGATTAACCGTGGGAGATTTGTCCCCCAGCAGTTCCCTTTGTCTCTTCCATACATGGTTAAAAGCAATAATCTGCCTAACCTGCTTTTCAATAGTCATTATTTACTGTTCACAATAAAGATAGACGTACCAATTTTTGGTTGGGCAATTCGCACAGAAGGCGTCATAGAGGTAACCAGTTTGATCTGCCTATTAACTCCAGCAGTGAAGTCAAACGACTTCCTACCACTAACTCGCCAACAACCAACCCCTTCATCTAGATAAACTTTAATACATTCTCCAGATTCAAAGTTCAGCTGCAATTCTCGGTTATGCGCAACATCCCTTCTATTCTTTGACTCAAGTCGCACGGCTGTTCCCGTGATATTCTCTAAAATTCCTCGAACCACTTGATCCCTTGATTCCTGAGAGCTCCAATTATCTGAAATCAAATCAGGTGCAATATGACTAGGCCTAATATCTGCAGTCGCAATCTCAATTCGAGTTTCTTTAGAAATACTATTCTCTAATGAGTGAATTATTTTAAATAACAAGGAAGCATGTAAGGGAGTTACCAAGTAACGATCTCGATAATATATTTCTCTTAACAATCCCTTAGCAGAAATATCATCACCAATTTTACTATTAATTGTTTGCCAGAATTTATCGCCAAAGTTTTCGACATTGCCATCACATTCAGTCTTAATAACCAAAGGAATTGCACCAACATCGTCAGGCGTTTTTGCAATTGAAATACTGGACAATTCAAATACTTCTGTCGGAAGATCAAAAGACTTACTGCCTGCGACAAGAACATCTTCACTGGCACCCCAGTTAGTACCAGGTGTTAAGTTGGGCTCTTTGGTTAACCAAAAATAGGGTTTATCCCCTTCAGTAGATGCCAATAAACTAGCATCAGCGGTGACTCGATTTGGTAAAGAGGTTTCGGCCAGTTCAATACAGCCATTGCCTAATGTACACATTGCAGACAACAACCTTAATTGTTCATCCGGTAGGTTTTCGTAAGTACCTTTTGGCGCAACAATTTTAATCGTATTGATTTCACCATTATTTTGAATGTTCTCTAATAATGGCCAATTACTTACATCCCAGTCATCTACGTCCGATGAAACAAATAGACTAATACTAGTAATTTCACCGTTGAGGCCCTGCTCTCGTATTGACTGAGCAATATTAGAATAAACAGCACTGATATCCTTGGATAATGCAGAGTATTCATCTGATAGCACTAAACTCTTTTTCCACGGTATTAAGAAATCAATTGCCTTCTGACGCTTAAGAAATTCGACTTGATGCTGACTATCCCATTCGAGTAAACAGGTATTGCAAGCGTTATCACACTCGTCAGCGCAATTAAGCATACGTAATGCCCTTGATAGAATATCTTCTAAAAGATCCGGCAGCTGGGATACATAACCTGCACCCGATGAAGCTGAATCATAAAGATAAATCGCATAAATCTTTTCGTTCTTATCTGGCTCGGCAACTTCCTGTACCGCTACGCATACTTCACTCGCTTCGATACCTAGCTTGGTGACTAAGCCATGACGCAGTGCATAAGCTATAGACCATGAAGTATCTTCATCCTCTAAAGCCGCGCCGAAAGTAATATCATTCAGCCTGAGCTCTAATACCGAAGTAATTTCTTCACCCGCCAACCATAAATCTCGCTTAACCGCCCAGTCATGATCATTACCAGGGCAATGAGTTTCAGCATTCGATTCTTTTCCGCCCCTTAATCTATAGTGAGGTGGATCAATCAACTTAGTAGGCATAACACCAGGTTCAATTTGTGATTCTGTTCTTCCACAATGCAAGCAAAGCGAATACCCGTAACCATGAGGGCCTTTGTTATAACTTAATACGGTTCCATAATCTGAATAGCGATAAATCCCCAGATCTTTATTCACAAAGTGGCGGCGCTCTGCCTGAGCAACATTCACTCGAGGTGGACTAAAAGGTAAATACTCAGGTGTATTCACATCATTATGCGGCTCATAATTTAATGACACCGAAAAACCGTTAGGCTCAACTATCTGATTAAACTTCAATTTGTTTTTTGAACAAACAGAGCATATTTCAGGGTATAAATGAGATGTGCCACCCGCACCACAAGATTCACAGAACCAAGACCATTTTAAAGGTAGATTTTCAGGTGGTGCTTCTGCATTCGCAGGTATCTTCCAATTTAGGGTTAAACCAGAGGATTGATAAACAGCACCATCCATAACAATGTCACTGCCTGGTGCAAATTCCCTAATCGCGACAGAGCGCTGTCGAGTAGGATCACCTCTAAGTACAGATTTAACATCAATACGACTAGTATCATCGTTGTTACTACTTTTCTTAAAATCTTTCATCGTTGACGTTAATAAAGTAACAATCCCGGAAGGAAAACCATGCCCCGGTAAATAACCTGCTACTGTAAGATCTTTAAGCAAGTATTCGTTACGCGCACGATAGAGTTGGCGATCAATCGCCTTAACGGCTGCTGAATCTTCACGGCCTTTGTCGGCAAGAACAAATGCTTCTCTCTGCTCCAGAAAAACTTTAATCTCCTCTTGCCAAGCTGACGAAATTGAAAGCATCGTATCAAGTGTGATACTAATGATTTCATCTAAAGTTATACCCGATAGAATTGTTCCACTAACTAGAGTACGCACTCCATTTGCTACCAAGGAATTCGATTCAGATGAGATTGACTGACACCAAATTTCAAATACGTCTACTCGAATTAACTCAGCTATCTTCTCTTCAAATAACCAAGCGCAATTCAACTTAGGAATATCTTCGCCAGAAACTTTTAGCCACTCAGATAATAACAAGGCATTTACATGTCGTTGTACAATCGGGCGGCTATCAAATGGAACCTTAGGTACTGTCATTGCACCCTGATCAAATGGCCACATTGGGTTATTGAATACTTCCAAGCCATGAGAGTTTTGCTTACATAGAGTTACCGATAATGCTGCAGGCTCTTTACGTCGCCCTGCACGGCCTGCACGCTGCAAATAATTTGCTTGGCTAGGTGGTACGTTATTCATTACAACAGCCGAAATACCACCAATATCGACACCCATCTCCATGGTGGTCGAACAACTCAAAACATTAACTTTGCCTTCTTTAAAAGCCTTCTCTAATTGATCTAGCCTCGATGATGATTGCTGAGCAGAGTGTTCTCCTACAGCAAACCAACTGTCTTTAGCGGCAGCTCTATCCGACCGGTTTGGCCATAACCATTGTTTACGCAGCTCTTTTACATCTTCATTACTTTCTAACCAATCATTAACTGAAGGAATATCATCCAGCTCTTTATGCCAATAACGCGCAGGTATTGTTGGCAAAGTAATAGGCTCTGCTTTTTCTATCCCCCTCCCCGCTTTCACAATGCTATAAGGCGACATGCCCGCTAAAGTAACAGGTACAACTTTACGAGTATAAGGACACTTCCAAGCTGTTTTAATAGTAGAGAACAATGCATGCTTAGCTAGATCAAACTGCCTGCCTTCAGAATAAGTATTCATCATTGGCTTTAAAGCAGACCAAGCCTCTTCCATAAGATGATCCATTATTCGGCAATGCTCTTCTTGCTCAGAAGAAAGCTGTAAGTATTCCAATCCAATATCAATAATACGATTACGACGACGATTACCACGCAAGCACTTAGGCCAACTCTTAACCCAGCTCTTTCCAGTATCAGGTTTATCTCCTGGGGCTAGAACATATTTAAAACTGATCTTTGCACCCATCCAGCGCTGGAATTCTTTCGGAATATCTATAATCGTATTTTCACGAATGAAATGATCAACGATTAAGCGTAAGAAATTTTTCCATTCATCTAACGTTCCTTTATTAGATTTCCAATAACTAGGTACAGATTGAATTTTTTGGATCGGTAAGTAGTCCATTTTAACCAAACCTAGAAGCTCACTTTGCGCCCCACGCTTCGGTCGTCGTGCGAACTCGCGAAACAAACAATAATCAGCAAACTTATCTTGAGTTAATGTGCTACCTGAAATCGAATTGAAGGCCGCTCTCATTGGGCCACTGATATTTTTATCTTTTGTTAATGTAACTGAAAATTTAGGCCAAGGTATTTCGTTTAGCTCGACTGAAGAGCTACCTGACTGAAATGATTTTTCTTGCAGTGCCTGCAGTTTCTCTAAAACAATCGGCCCTATATCTTCGTCATCTTTAACCAAGTCATACTTAACCTCTAACTTTGTTAACGCCTCCTGCTCTGCTGCGCTCATTGCCTGCACAGCACCCTTCAAAGGCGCTACTGCATGATAAGCAATACTACGAATATAATTACGATCGGTATCCTGTTGTAAGCGTGCAGCAATTCGCGCAGTTCCTTGACGTGAATCCGTAAAGGTTAATAAGCGACGCCCCTGAGAAGGTCCTGCTTGCGCATCACCTTTAGCAGCAGGGCATGACTCTAATACCGTTGGTAGAATATCCCCTAAGAAGAAAGGCGCGCCCAAACGCTTTGGCATAAAGAGCTTGCGTACTGGACTTTCACCTTCAGAGCAGTGACTGCACTCTAAAGCGTACTCTTTATCTTTTGTTAATTTTGGAGCTAATAATCGAATAGGATAATCGCCCTCCGCAGCCTCAACTAAAGCCCAGCTATTCTTGCACAGTGCATCACTACCGTATTCACTAACCAACGGTGCAATCAGTCGTTTATAAGTAACATCACTTCTTCTATTTGGATCATCGTCATCATGTTCGATATCTAGTTGAAATTCATCAGCCAACAAACTATTGCGTGGCGGCTTTAAAACTTGGCAATCAATCTCTCGGCCTTCTTCAGCCTGTAAATATTCAGAACCACAACTACCACAACTGGTCATTTCAAATACTGAACTTTCGCAACAGTCACAAAAATCTTGTTGATGAAAAAATACCTTACCAAAACCCCAACCATCGTCATTCAGTTTTTCAGGTTTACCCGTACAGTTTTTATTGGCACAAGCCCATAACCCACCGAATGTTTTCTCAAAGATATGCCCTCTTAAAGGTAAAAACGAATTATCGTCCTTACCTTTGTATAGAGTTAACACATCTAAAAACTTCAACAGTTCAATACGCGTAATATCTGGCCAAACTTCCTTAATTCTTTTATGAATCGAACTTAAAGTCTGTGGACTATGACTTACATGATCTCTTATTGTTCGCGCACCACGATTCTGCACCAGTACTTTATTTGAAATTTCACTAGCAGGCGCTTGGTATAGATATTCGGTACCTACAGGACCTCCTGGTAAAACAGGCACCTGCCTGCCACCTTTAATAACAACGACTTGCTCATCGCTTACTCCTGCCATTTTAGCTAGAAAGCTACGTAACTCTGCTTTAGATTCCTCACTATCACTGCCAATAGTTGCAGAAGTAGCAACAAAGCGTACATCATTCTTATTCACACCAAAGGCAATCATCACTCGGCGTAACATCAAAGCTAGCTCAGCTGCTTGAGAACCGACATAAGTATGCGCCTCATCCAAAACAATCCAGCGTAACGTACCCTGAGATTTATCTAATATCGGCTGATCGTCTTTACGCACCAACATATACTCAAGCATGGTTGAGTTGGTTACCAATATTGGTGGCGGACATTCACGAAGCTCTTTTCTAGATTTAACTTCTTGCGGTTCGTCCTTGGCAACACGACTAGGTACCGTATGCTTTGTCTCACCATTGTATAAACAAAAGCGAACATCATCGCCAAATGAACCTGTCCAAGCTGCTAAACGATCACGCTGGCTTTTAATCAAAGCGTTAAGCGGATACAAGAATAAAGCTCGCACACCTTCTAGTTGCTCACCCGTTTCATCATGTTCATTCGCTAAGTCATTTAAAATAGGAAATAAGAAACACTCAGTCTTACCAGACCCGGTGCCACTAGAAACAAGAACCGACTTTGCCTTCTCTCCCATAAGCGCATTCCAAGCTTCTACTTGGTGCTCATAAGGCACAAATTCTTTTGGCTTTAACTGATATTCATTTTTATACTTCTTATCTGTTTTTGCCATGCCATCAATTAATGCAGGGTTAAACAGATTGCCTTTCATCTCTTCCAGAGACTTACGGCCTTCTTTATAGCCAAAAGTACCTTCGAACACAGGGTCAGCTAATAGCGAACCTTCTGTTCCTGCAGGTTGACTTAGCACGTCACTAAGATAATCATTTAATACCGCATTTCTAAAACCAAACTGGCTCACTAATGCACGCTGTGTACGACGGCTCAATTGCTCAATCAGCGGAGCAAATTTGATAGAATTACTTTCCATGATGAATACTCATATAAAATACGATGACAGCAACTTGCATCATCTGGTCAAAATGTTGTGGATTAAATTCTCGGATTGCACAGATAAATGCACGATAATCTCTCGGTAAATACTCGTCAAAAGCAATGCTATAAGCCTGAGCAACAATGGCGTCTAGAAAGGCCATTCTATAACCCATGCCAAGTGAATCTAACCAAGCTGCTTCATTATTGAATAACTTATTCCAATCTTCACGATTTAGGCCATTAGGCCAACTGGCTTCACCTATACTCTGAAAAAGCTTTTGCTTTAGTGCGCCATCAAAATGATTAAGGAATAAATCGCGACTATCCATTCCCTTAACTTGGTTGTAGATTCCTTCAACCGGAGTATCACTACAATGAGTTAATACAATCTCAATAGTCGCTTTTGATAAAGAACTAAAGTGTCTAATTTTCTCTAAATTGCCTAATGCATTCTCAATTCTAATTTCGGCTAAATCTGCATCTTGATTCAGTGCCATAATTTTAAAGTCATCAAAAGCTCGAATATAAGAGGCAACTGGAATCTGCCACCACCTAAATGGTATATAATCTTCCCAAGTCATCAACATCGCGATGTCTGTTTTATTCATCCGATAAACAAGCCCTGCAATTACAACTGGGTTATCAATAATGGCTTCATATAAATCTAAAGAATCTGGATGGACTTCTGAAAAACGACGAATTGCTTTTAGTAGTTCCCCCCACCCTTCATGAGTGGCATCTTGAGAAATAACCTCCAAATACTCGCCAAGTCCTTCCCGTCTTTGCCATTGAGTAGATAGATTAAATATTTTACTTAACTCTGTATCTTCCTCAGTCTCAATAGCCTCTTCAATAGAGTAAACAATACATGGGCGTACTGATCGAATTTTCGAACCTTGCATCACAGCCATACAAGGGCTGATATCACCTGGTATTGCAGAGAACTGATGCGCATAGGCATCTTCATCATTAATCACGGCTGCCTGTATTTCAGGTACTTGCCCACCTGCTAACGATACCAACTGGATATCAAAACTATCAGATATCAATTGACCAGCATTATCTTTATGAACAATCTGCCTAGACTCTCTATCAAACTCTAATTCACTAGAAAACTGACCCACTTCAATCCGTGACAAAGTACTACCACCCGATACGATCTCTAACAACACGCGCGCATCGAGATCAGCGCTATAGCTAAATAAGTTACGAATAGAGGTTAGAACATTGACCAAAGGTAATTCGTAATAACCATTCCCCTGCTGATGAATAGAAGACGTAAAAGAAAGACTACGAACAACATGACCCTTAACATCGCTGGCTCTTAACGTACCCTGCAATTCATAGCTCTGTAACCCTCGGCTGCATACCGCGACGGCCGATAAACGAATAAGATCACCCAAACACTGGCGTTTATTACTCATGTCCTTACCATCAAGGTCAACAAAGTGAGCGCCCTGGCCGGGGAAAGGCACATAGATAGTTGCCCTCATTAGATCAGGCCAAATAATCTCAAGCGGTAATTTTCCTGCAAAAGAATTCACAGCAGTACACGTAACCGTAAGAGCATCAGATGAGCTAGTCACTTGCGTAGCCACCCCTAGATCTATATCCACAATCACTTGAGTTGCCTGAAGTCCTATTAGCTCAATGTCACCTGTTAAGCGGTTACTGCCTTCCTGTAATCTAATTGCAAAGTCTTCTGGTAATACAACCATCCTGCCTGACTGCACGCATTCATTATCGATCACAATTCGATATTTAATTGCACCTTTAGGTATTTCATACTCAGCAGTCTTCCAACTAGCAACCTTGCCCAAAGCAGACCAGTAAAATTGTTGCTTGGTAACATTAATATGGTGCCCACCTTGCCATAGTTTCACTTTTGGAAAACCCGCGTAACAAGGTAAATTAGCAGCCTCATAGGAATACTGTCGCTGCCCTATGACTGTGCACAACTGAGCTTCAGTAGATTGAGTATTAGGAGAAATCGTACAATTAAAGTCGCCTGCCAAACTAAGTCGCAAGCGATCGCTTACTTTTACCCACTTGCCATCAAAGCCTTCGTTACTCCATGCAACAGTTTCATACTCGCCTTCAATAACATGGGCTTCACTAGGTAAACAGGTATAAACAAACTCAAGGGCACTGCGTATCGACCCACAGCCTAAAACATTCAGACGACCATTATCCATGTGACACGTTAATGGTAAGTTTAAATCCAACGCCGAGCCGCCACGAAGATTCAATTCGCCCAACTTACCGCCGTCATACCCCATAACAAAACAGCTCACCTCAACATCAGGGCTTAAGGATAAAGAGAGTGAATCTACACCGTAGGGATAAATATAATAATCATCTTTCTCCCGCGTCATTGATGCAACAGGCACAAGGCTATGGCCAAATTGCATTGATAATTCAAGCCTACGAGGTAAGTCACCTTCAGCGACATTAATCTGTTGAGCAATTAATTCTTTTGAAAGAGATGATGGTAGCTCTACCTTTGCACCATGTTTCCAACAGTTATTATCTTGAGGGCTAGATTTAAAGAATCGATTGAGAAATACAAATTCTGATTTGGCTTGCTGTTTTTTCTTAGCGGTATTTAATAATCCGTTCACTAAAGACTGTGCACCAGCAGACTCTAATAAAATCGGTAGTTTTTGTCTCCACTCAGGATAGTGCTTTTCTAATTCGTCAAACGCATTCAACTCAGTTGTTTGAGAACCCTGTAACTCGGTTAATTTATTAGCGTATTCATAAATCACCTCTATGGTGTCAGCAGCAAGCTGGTATACAGGTGCTTTTCTAAAGGTTAGTGGTAAGCGATCGCCATGTGCCGTAGCAATTTTAAAAGCGTCAGCACCCGTATTCGCTAACTTGGTATAATCACTGAGTACAGCTTTTAGATATCTATTTAAATGAGTATCTTCTTGATTCACAAGGCGCATAGGAAAGCCGCCTTCTGTAACGACCGTCATCAAATAAGCGGCGTGACCAGAATCCCGGCGAAACACATCACGCTGCCAATAACGTAAACCATCTTTTGCTAACTTTTGTCGTTCTTGTGCTGAAAGCATAGGCCAATCTAACGATTGAAAGATATCCTCCCACTTCCACATACCACCTTCATAGCGACGACGAAACCACTCAGCAGCATAAAGCACCAATAGCCGTTCTGTGCCGCTAGGCCACTCATGTCGACCAACAACCGTTTTTATACTGGTGCTTAGAAAGCTACTTAAGAATTCGAATTCGATCTCTTGTAATTGGTAAGCATACAATGCTCTACCATCAGGTCGTTCTAGATTACGATCATGGGCCGAGAAGAAACCACTCAGCCAGTTTTTAATGGTAGACACATTCATTCCTTGAAGACTCATAGATATAGTGGCGGCGAGAAATAAATACTGAATAAACAGCGCCGCGACTATTTATTCTTTTACCATATTAAAAGAAGATTACATTAACGTAACATTGCAGCTTTCGAAAGCTCTCCACCCTCATCATAAGACAATGCCATTCTATATTCTTTATTGTTCAAATAACTTTCGAGGCCTTGCTCTATACGAACATTTTCCGTTTGAACTTTATGTGTATTATACTCAACCCTAAGCAACTGATTAGATACTATCTGACTAAGAGATCCGGCTCTTAGCTCTAGAGTCTTACCAAAATTAAAATGTGATTTTATCAATATCGAAATTTTCTGCTTAGATATGGCTTCGTATTTTTTCAACAACTCATTAACACATTCAAAGTCGATCTTCTCATCAGAAAAATCTATACCTGCAGGATCAAGTCGAATCCTAATCATTTTAATAAGCAATACTAACTGTAGATAGAATTCATACTTTTCAATTGTAGTATTCACATTTCCGATAAGCTTTTCCAACTCTTCATGAGTATCCCCTGAACCAATAAAATCAGCTTCACTACACTTTTTTATTTCGCCAATTTTCATCTCTAATTCACTGACAACCATCTCAAATAGCTCATGAGAAATACGAATACACGACTCAAACTCCTGCTTCCTAAAATCAGATATTCCTTTTCCATCATCAATATCTTGATATACATTTATTAGATAACTAATAGTGCCTTTTATCTTTGTTTTATCATTATTATCAAGTTTCATTATGATTCGATCTAACTTTGAAGAAATCGATTTTAATTCTTTATTAATATCAGAAAGATGAGACTGCGCCACTACAATACTCAGTAAGTTATATGCCCCAGCCGCTACCTGCTTTAGCCGGCCTGCCCGTACAATTCGAGCCTTTCCACAAATCTTCCCCGTATTTTTAGTTATAGCGTCTGCAAGAACTTCTCCTTGCTTGGTTTTCATCATTACCGCCGCACCGCTATTTAGCTGAGCCTGTATATCGGTTTTAAATACCAATTCGATATGACGACTTTGAGTATTCAATCCAGCTTTAATAACATCGGATATTAGATGAACTTTGCCCCCTACATTAATATCGTCAACATCCAGTTCAGAAGCCTTGGTAGGGAATTTAGAAATCTCTGAACATTCTAAAAAACAATCGCCATCCTCCGTTTCAAAAGATACATCTGCCAAGCGTTCGACATAATCACCACTCGTCTCAGGTCTTGCAGCAGTAGGAATAACATCCGCTAACATACTGGGCTGCTGGACGCGCTTAAGTCCCTTTATACTTTTCTGTGAATAAATAAAGTAGATAACGAATAATACTGCCAATAAAGCAATTACCCCCAAATATTCATAGTCCATTTCATGCTCTCTCTAGTTATCATTTTATAAAATACTATATTCGTTTCAACTGGTCACCATCACGCTGTAAAACCTTACGAATCAGGGCCGAACGTAAGTAGCTTTTAAAGCGTTGCTCTGCTTTTGGTGAGCTACGTTTAAAGCCTAAAGCTTGCAGGAAATCCCTGTACAAATCATCTTGCGAAGCACTACTGCCTTTGCGTAATAGCTTAGGCAATAGAATATCTAGGGCTTCGTTGTCGTAATCAGAAAATTGGCTTTCATACAGGCAATATTCACCGGATTCTTTGTATAACACCTGCCATTTACATGCTTTTTTTATCACTTGCTCTAACACTGCTTTACGCTGTGGGCTTAGGCGCTTTATTGATAAAGCTTGAACAAGGTGCGCAATGAGCTCATCTAGAGTTAAATCTGGGTTCGACTTTTTATAATGGCTACGAATAAAAGCCGACCACTGAATATCTGTTTCAGGGATTTCGATTGAAACCGCAGTCGCCGCATTATCTAAGCCCTTACTTGGCTTTTCTTGCTTATTTTGTCGTGCGATAACCGATACTGCTTCAACTACCGCCTTAGGCTTTTTTACTGCAACTGCTTCTTTCTTTTTTATAGTCTTCTTTACAGCCTTTTTAACACTGGATTTTTTAACTGGCTCTAATGCTTCTCTTTCTTTTTTAATTGCTGCTAACAAAGCCTGCGCACTGTTATCCCCAGAAATCAACTCTGGATTATCTGCGCGCCATTGGGTGGTGAGCTCTCCACGAAAGGCTTTAGCTAAAATGGACTGGGTGAGATTATTGACTCGCCCTTGTGCATTTTTCACTTGTTGTTCGATTTGATCGGAGAAAGCGAAGAGTTCTTCTACGCGGCGGACTATTTGTGTTTGCTCCTTCATTTCCGGCAATTCAAATTTAAACGCCCGCAGTTTTTGTGCATTAATATTAGATTGGCTAACACCATCTGTTTTTACCTCACGACAATAGTTTCTTGCATCAGGACTATTTAGTAGTATATTTAAAAATTCAGTATTCAATAAATCAGAGCCTTTTACTCTAATTAAGTATCCTGCATAAATACTCTTTTGCTCACCACGAAAGATTGAAGTTTTCCCAACCAACTCTGGACTATTGGTTCGATTAAATAAAACATCACCTTTTTCAAGTAAATATTTTTTTATCTCATCTTTATCAGATGTAAAAACTAATTTTTCCCAGTCCAACCTACCATCTTGAAGATTTCCCATTCTTAAGACAGGAACATCACCTTCTTTTTCCGATTTTGAAGACGTGCCATAATTAAACCCTTTTCCAACATCACTTAGCTTAACCTCCTTCCAATCACCACACTCATTCACTCCCCGCCACTCTTCCGTAAGCTTTCCACTCACTGCGGAGGCTAATATGCTTTGGCGGAAAGTTTTTAATATTTTTGGAATAGTATCGAGGTGGGTTTTAATGCTATCCACTTGTGCAAGCAGTGCGTCCAGTGTGTGGACGATGATTTTTTGTTCTTCATATGGACTTAGAATTAAAGGTACTGTTAAAAAACGTTGCTGCGTTAAATTTAAACCACTTTCGCTAATTCCAGTTTTTCTCTGGTCTATTTCACGGCACACTGCCTCACTTCTCAAGCAAGCTTCAATGTAACCAGAATGAATGAGGTCGAAATTAAACCTCATTCGATACATTTTCCCTGAGAGCATTAATTTCCCTCTAGTTTTTCTAACTAATGTAGTAACACCGCACCTAGAACGTGGACCAGCATTAGTCATCAACAAATCACCCTCTTTTACTTCAATCCTTGTTTTAGGCTCTTTGTCTGAAGGAAGCAATTTATTTGCCTCTTCTAAATAGAAGCCATCTTGAATAGCCGTAGTTTTTAATACCCCCCACTTCCCAGAAGGTGCCTTTTCGGTATGACATTGAGGACTCCACCCTTGATGAATCAATTTACCATCAGACTGTGCAGCCAAAACATCCCCTATAGTTGCTTGAATCCAGCCTTCCGGCATACCATCAACATCACCTACTGCTTCACCCATAGCCTCCTCCAAACCATCCAATGTCTGATCTGTATTATCTAAATTACTACTCAATGCCTTTTTGTTTTGCTCAACATTAGTGGCCATTAGTTCGCGCCCTGTTCTTCAGCAGAGGAGTCGGCAAGGCCAACTGCATCAGCTAACAAACCCTTTTGAATTTTGGCTTGGTCGCTGGCACCCAGAGCCGTCATTAGCAAGTCTAATTCACGCAGCGCTTCGGTCAGTTCAGTCATGGCCTCGGCTGCCAGTAAATCTGGCTCTGGCAGATCAGCAGCGTCTATGCTGTCTTTGTCTTTTAACCAACTAATATCTAGGGAATCCCCTTTAGTATCACTAATGTAGTCGCGGCTAAAACACTGTAGGCGGCTGTTTTCTAAGGTTCTCTCTGTACCTTCCTCACACACTGCAAAGTCAGCTAGTGAGAAAACGTCTTTTTGGATTGTTTCTTTTTTAGTACCAGTTTTCTTAACAATACTTACTGTTTCTACTAACCATTCTTGGCTGTCAGATTTTTTCTTAGGTTGGACTGAAGGTTGTGCCCAATTTTTAGCTTTTAATGTAGAAAATACATTTTCGAATGATGCAAGATGGTGCTTACCAAATGGGTTACGCTTTCCAAAGCTGGGCATATTGGTGCGCAGGTCGTATACCCAAGTATGGGTGGTGGCGCTCTCCACCGCGCTTTCATCTGTGGCACTGCCTTTGGTGAAATACAGCACGTTAGTTTTTACACCCGCCGCGTAAAAAATACCGGTAGGCAAACGTAAGATGGCGTGCAATTGACACTTATTCATAAAGTCTTTACGAATATCGCTACCAATACCCGCTTCAAATAATACGTTATCAGGTAATACTACGGCGGCACGGCCACCAGGTTTTAAACCACGATAAATGTGCTGCAAAAAGGCCAGCTGTTTGTTGCTAGTCTTGTAAGTGAGATCTTGTCGAGTGATAGAGGCCTCGCCACCTTTGGATGTACCAAATGGGGGATTGGCTAGAATAATATCAGCCTTGGGGAGATTTTCACCGATACCACCGAGGGCATTTCCAAGATGTACTACACCTTCGTCATCCCCTTCCATGCCGTGCAGCAAACCGTTCATTAAAGCTAGGCGGCGTGTATTCGGCACAAGCTCGATGCCCACAAAGGCTTTATTTCTTTGAAAGGCCATTTGCTCTTTGGTTAAATCAAAGTAGTTACTGGTTTGTTCTTTCATGTAAGTGTCGGCAGCAATCAAGAAGCCTGCCGTACCTGCTGCGGGGTCTTGAATAGTTTCGCCCGGCTGCGGATTCACACAGCGCACGATACTGTCGATCAGTGCACGTGGAGTAAAGTACTGGCCTGCACCAGATTTAGTTTCGTTGGCATTTTTCTCTAATAAGCCTTCGTATAAGTCTCCAAGGCCGTCTTCTAAGATGGTGAACCAATCTAGGTCATCTAGGTTATCTACCAGCTGCTTTAGGTGGCGCGGTTCACGTAAGCGGGTTTGCGCATCGGCGTATATAGCTTGTATTAGAGTATCTTCATGTATTTCGTTACCTAGGCCATCTTTACCCGAAGATAAGGATAATAAAATGCGTTTGTAATCGTTTAATAGGGTTAAGCCGTCTTTACCTTTTATATCACTCCAACGGCAGCCTTCTGGTAAGGGGTGTGTATCAACACCATCTTTGGAGTATTCATCGACCATTTTAATGAATAATAATAAGACCAGCTCGGTTACGTAGTCACTGTAGTTAATGCCGTCGTCACGTAATACGTCACATAGATTCCAGAGTTTTTGTACAATATTGTTGTTTGTCATGCTTTTCTAATTCCTAATATTTTATTACTGCTTACCTGTTACGCGTTTGCTGCAACAGGCCATAAATGATCGTTAATCGCTTCTACGACGTTATCTAGCTGATTAGCCAAACGTCTGTTTAAACCTTTGTAACCGCCAACATGTGAAAAAATGTCGTTAATGAGTTCAGCATCGATGATCACTTCGTGCACTAATTGGCTGGCAAGGTTGTCGAGGGTTTTGCGTTGTACGGGTGTCCAGTTTTGCAAACCATAGATTTTTTGCATGGCGTTGGCCACACGATTTTCAAACGGTATGAGGGCTTCGCCTAATGCGGCTTGGCGAATGTAGCCGATAATACTGGCTGCAATTTCATGGTTCGCTTTATGACGCCAAGCGGTTTTTAAGGTCGTTTCGCTGAAGCCGTTATTATCTAACAAAAGCTTGATATCTTTAAGGTCTTGACGAGTAATATCTTTAGGTTGAGTGCAAATAACCTTTAATGCCGCCACTTCACTGATTTGTTGCTTGATGAAGTCGTTAAAACTGATTAAATAATCATCAGGTTTTTCGTGTAAACCATAGCCTTGCTTGATTTCACGAATTTCGTCTTTACCTGTATGGATAATTGGCTTGTCGGTTGTGCCGATTAAATAACTAACCTGCTCTAGCTGCTCGACCAAACGGCTGTGTTTCTTTAAAAATTCTTGAGCCTTTACTGGGCCTAACTGTCTTACGTGCTGGTGCAGTTTTTCGGGCTCAACTTCCCACTGCTGCTGCAATTCAAACAATTGCTCTTTTAGCTCTGGATTTTTATCCGCTTTCACCACCGCCTTGCGCATAACTCGCATGATTTTTTGGCTGATCTGGTCAAGTACATCGTGTGAATGCTGGGTTCCTTCTTGCATACCAGGGGCGGTATGACTTTTTTCGTCGTCTAGCTCGCCTATCAACTGCTCTAGCGTCACGCTTGGGTCTTTCACCAGAGGCTTCATGGTGGAAACTTTTTCTAGGGTTTTGTAGATATTCACTGCATCGTAAATATGGAATTCTGTTTTTCCAATTTCTGGACATAAACGCGTAGCACGACCTACCATTTGCTCGTATAAGATTCGGGATTTAACTCGGCGTACAAATAGCAGGTGGCAAATGGATGGAACGTCGATACCTGTGGTTAATAAATCAACAGTAATGGCTACACTGGGGAAGCGTTCGTTTTTATAGCGAGATATAGCTTTACCCACTTCGTCGGTATCACCAACGATGATCTCTACAGCAGCACTGTTGTAACTTTCACCGTAAACTTCTTTAAAGGCTTCATCCAGCTTGGCTTTTAATGTGGCGGCGTGTGATTTATTTACCGCAAAGACCATGGATTTTTCGTTACCCATGGGGTCGACGTATTGTGCGAAAGCTTCTGAGATTGTTTCGTTGAAACCTTCTGATAATACACTGCGGTTAAATGAATCTACATCTAGATCTAACTCATCGGGTAACTGCGCCATTTCCACCTGATTGGTGGCTTTGTTTAATACGGATACGGTTTCGCCCTTGTCGAAATGAATGCCTTCGGTATTAAGCTTGGTTTCAATGATGTGTGGCGGTTCGTGATCGACCAAGCGGTCTTCTGCCACGGCTTCACGATAAGAGTAGGTAAATACTGGATTACCAAAAATCTCGGTGGTATGTAATGCAGGTGTTGCTGTAAGACCTACTTTAAATGCATCGAAGTATTCTAGTACGCGGCGATAACCCGACAGGTACTGTGAGGCATCACGTACTTCAGATTCACCTTCGGTCATTTCTTTATCTAGGGTATAACCTCGGTGTGCTTCATCGACCACAATACAATCGTATTCATCGATTGAAATGGGGTTATCTAAATTACCAATGCGGCTCACCATGGCTTGCACAGTCGCAACGTGTAGTCGTGTACTTTTAGTGGGACGTAAGCCCCCTAGCTCTGCCACATTATAAATTTGCGTAAGCGACTTACCTTCCTTAATTTTTACATCTTGAAAGGTGCCAAAAGCTTGATCACCCAACGAGGTTCTGTCGACTAAAAACAGTACGCGTTTAAAGCGCTCTGTTTCTAGGAAACGATACATCATACCTAGCATGGTTCGAGTTTTACCCGTGCCCGTTGCCATGGCTAGCAATGCTCTTTTTTGACCACCGGCTAGCGCTTTCTCAACAGCTTTTACGGCTTTCTCTTGGAAATCGTAAAGCTTTAAATAAGAGAAACCTTCTTTAGCCAGCTTTTCTTCAGCATCTTTTTTCGAGCGAGTGAGCTTGTCCATCAAGCCAACGGGTGATGGGAAACCATGTAATGCTTCGGCTAGGTTGCTGGCCTTACGCACATCACGGAACCATGTACCTGATTTCTGTTCGAACTGCTTAACATAAGGGCGTCCATTGGCAGCAAAAATAAATGGTACCTGATAACTATTTTGTGCGTCTGGCTGCCATGGATCGCCTAGGCCTTCGATCTGCCATGCGGGTATAAATTCAGGGTCATCTAATAAATTAAGCGCGTAACGGTTGGCTTGGCTTAGGTGCCCTGCCACTTCAATAATTTGTTTCTTGGCTTCTACAATACCTACAGGGGTCATGCCTACAAATAACACATAGTCTGCTGGTTTAGTGCGCTTATCGCCCTTTGTAGGCCACTCAGCAATGGCAATATTTTTACCTTTTTGTGGGCGAGTGCCATTACTGTGTTTAAGTACCTTACTATCAACTTGCCAGCCTGCTTCACGAAGTTGACGATCAATGTGTTTACGCGTTTCTTCTTCTGACAGATTGATTTTCGCTGTTGCTTTACGCGTGGCCGTTTTAATTACTTTTAGGGCCGCTAAATCTTTCTTAGTCGCTTCAGATTCAGCTTTTAGTTTTGCAAATTTTCTGTCGTATTCTTTTTTTGTTTTATCAAGTTCTTTATCTTGAAGGCTCAGAAGATCTTCATATGTTTGAGCATCGTCTTGGGCAGCCGCTAATTGCTTTTCAAGCTCGGTTTTAGCTGCACTGACTTGCTCTTCAATGGTTTGCTTTTCTTTATTAACCTGCGCCATCAGCTCGTTCATTTGAGCGTTATCGTCTAAGGACTGCTCAGTTGATTCAAGCTGTGTTTTGAGCTTGGCAACTTCCGTCTGTAGCTTGCGCAGATCCTTTGCGGGGTCTGCTGGTAATATCAGTGGACCCGGCTTAAATTTATCACCATTTTTACCAAACGTTCGATGAAACCATAATGCTAGCGTTCTAGCGGCACGCAAGCCATCCATAGCTTCGCTATAACTGGTTTCAAATTCATGAGTAGCAGCATTGCCAGAAATACGAAGGTCGTGAAATAAATCTATTACCTTAGGCTCAAGATCTAGCCCGTTACGGATTTTACGCAGCAAGTCGGTTTGCTTATCTTGTTTTTCAATTCGAATTACGGCTCTAGCAGCAACATCTTTTGCTAACGCCTCGCCAAATTGTCGAAACTTCACCATACAGGCATTGGGATCAATAGCGAAAATACGCTCGGCGTTGTTTGTTAGCTTAAAAAATATAGGGTCATATTCTTTAAGGAATTCAAAATTACTCGAATGCTGCATATCTGATAACCATTTCGTTAATGCCAATATAGATAACTCCTTTTATGTTTGATATAGGAGCTATAGCGATTGGCGTGCCAACTTTATTTAATTCCGTATTTTTCTAATCGATTACTGTAGTTCTGATAACTACTTAGGCCTAATAATTCAGCCGATTTTTTCTTCTGGCCAGCTGTTTTATCCCAAGCCAAGCGAACGTAATGCTCTTCAACTTTGTCTATCATCCCTTGTAGATCAAGGGCCTCAGATAGATCATGAGACAAAACATCCGCCTCATTTGGCTGCTGACTAAACATTGCTTCTTTTAAGTCTTGCTCGCTAATGCATTTACCTTGTGACCACAAGTACGCGCGTAATAAGGTGCTATGTAGTTCGCGTACGTTACCTGGCCATGAATGCGACAAGATAAGATTATTTGCCTTTGGAGAAAGTTTCTTACCTACAAGCTTCGAATCAGTTAAACCCATTTGCTGTTCAATTTGCTTAAGTAGCGCTTTGGCCAGTAAGGTTAGGTCGCCACTTCGATCTTTAATGGGTGGTAGGTTGATTACACCTACTGCAATGCGATAGAAGAGGTCTTCGCGGAAGTGCCCCTCGCTTATGGCTTTCATTAGGTCTTTATTGGTGGCGCAGATAATGCGCACGTCAACGGAGATGAGTTTGCTGTCACCTACTCGATTAAGACTGCCTTCTTGTAATACGCGCAATAGACGTACTTGGGCATCTAGGGGGAGCTCACCGAATTCATCTAGAAATAAGGTGCCGCCGTTAGCTGCTTCGAATACGCCTTGCTGATCTGATACTGCCCCGGTGAATGCGCCTTTTTTATGACCAAATAAGGTGCTGTCGATTAACTCTTTAGGAATGGCGCCGCAGTTCACTACTTGTAGTGGCTTATCTTTTCGTGGGCTGGCGTTATGGATTGCCGTGGCAAATAGCTCTTTGCCTGTGCCCGATGCCCCGTTAATTAATACTGGAATGTTATGCAGTGCTAATACGCTGGCACGCTGCTTAAGCATATTCATATGGGCATTGTTAGTGATGATGTCATCAAACGCGGCATGAGTCGGTACACTAGATTGTGCTAAGTCTTTCAGCTGCTGCGTGGCGAGTGATTCACCTTGTAAATATTCGGCACTGATCTCAAATGGGATATTTGCAGTATGAACGCCTTGCTCTGCACTGCTTTGAAGGAATGCAACATTAGGGTATTTGGTTTTGCCTAGTAAGATCCATACCGCTTGCATGGCAGGAGTGCCTGGAGTGATTTGCAGAGTAACAGGCGCTTTGGGGTGCTCTTTACTGATGGTGCTTAATAACTGATCAGCGGCTAGGTAGATTTCGCCTAGATCTTGCGGACTGGCTAGCGGAATGTATTGGCTGTGGATCTTGGCTTTGGTTTGTTGCTGTAACCATTCTACATAGGCTGGGGTATTTTTATCGCTGTGGGCGTAGTTGTATAGCAGGTACGTATGGCTGTATTCATTAGTTTGCAGAGTGTTGTGAATTGGACCTGTAAGACCTTGGGTGCTTTTATCTATGTCTAGGCCACCAACCCAGGCTACTAGTATGTTTTTTGTACGTTTCATACGATCCATGTACTGCTTATTGAGTGTTTTACTAATGATTGTTTATTAAACCATACCCTTAGAAAAAAAGGCAGATTGTAAGGATTGAGTTTTGTCAGGTTTTGCTATGATTGTTGAAATTAACCTCATTTACTTACCATCCTTGATCATTAAGCCAAATTATTCAAAACTCTCTTACAAATGAGTGACTGATACATGGCTAGCTGATAACGGATTATGATGAAGAATAGAATCGAAAGCGCTTTAAAAAACATATTAGATAATAAGACCCTAAGAGCACAGTGGAGCTACGCGTGGAAGCAAGGAGGTGCTGAAAAAATAATTCAAGCGTGCCTTGCACAAGAACTTAACGATGAATCAAATCCAAATGTCTTCATTGAATTCAAAAAAGCTGACATAGCGATATTTGATGACGGTACAGAGATGCCACCAACACATATCATTGAAATTGGCACTAACTATTTAGGTCAAATAGATGCTAAAAACAAGCCACTTAAAGATATATTTAAACGCACGTCAAATGAAGTTACTGGTGAAACGTACGCTTTCGAAAACGTTTACAGCTTAATGTTTATTGCAGAAAAAACAGTTGGCAACGAAGTGATTTTTCCTAGCGAAGGAAAGAAATATATAAACAAAAAAGTTAGCGAACCTCTTACAGCCCTAGAAGAAATCAAAGATTATTGGGAGTCTTATGTTAAGTCACCCGATCCGAAAAAAAGAGCCAACCTTGGCAATAAAAATAAAACCGTGATCGACTTTAATCAATCTCGGGATATTCATATTGATGAAATATTAAGCAATAAAAAAATAGCCAATGAAATGGGCGATCACAAACTGCACTGTTATTTAATTCAGATTAAATAGCAGATTTGCTAAGGTTAGCCGATAACGAAAGTTACTTGGCTAATCCAGCTTATCAATGCTCCCTAGCTTCAACTCGTTACAGCTAGTGTCCTTAGTAAATGTCGTCCAATCGATCTTGTATTAGCACCAGACTTGTACCCGACGTCCAATCCTTTTTCATTGATATATTCAAGCATCACTCCTTTGGCAGAGACTTGCTCCTTATCATCATCCGAGTCATCACTAGACAGTTTAAATACCTGAATTTGGCTAGATGATCTGCGATTAATTTCATACTGCTCACCACTTTTAAACTCAATTACCCTAGTTTCAATAATATCGCTAGTATCTTCTGTTTGATTCTTTTTACTTTTAGTACTTACCGAATAAGTAACTAGATGCTGTATGAATGCTTTTAGTGTGTGTCTCATGTATTCGTTAATCGGTGGTATTTCAGCTAGTAATTCACTCTGCAAAAGACTTCTGAGTATGGACATAATGCAGGTATCATCTTTTTCCGTTTGGCTCCATTGCAGCCATGCTTTCTTATCTTCTGCTCTTACCTCCAAACTACCGAACTCTTTTCCGAAACAGTCTAGTCGACTAGGTGTAAGGTAAATAATATAGAGAGGGCAAGGTTCATTATCTTCATCTTTCTCAGTCTTTAATAATTCATAATATCGTTGCAATTGCCCTTCGCTTACTGCTCCTCGCTTGATCTTATTCTCGATACCGATTCTCAGTACTTCCTTTTCGCCATCGAAGATCACCATAAATATATCTATGGCACTGCCATTCTTGTTAAGACGCTTTTCCAATTCAATATGTGTCTTTAATCGGCTTCCTGCTGGGATAAAGTAGAAATCCACAGAATTACCTAGATTGGACTCTAGATACTCCAGAAATGCTCTTAAGAGCGTGTCACCGAGACCATGATCTTCAGTTGGGGACAATAAATATCCCAACATAGCTGACATACCTACTTCTCTTAAGCTTGAGTTACCTTGGCTGAGTACGCTGAATATGTTCATTTTATTCCTATGCTTTATTTAGCTGCTCTATCGGTATAACTTATACTTCTAGAATCTAATTTACTATTTTAATAGAGCTCTTTCATAAGCTATCTTAAAACAAACAATCTGTATGGATTACATTAAGAGTTTAATTCTAATGGGGGTACAGATGGGGGTACAGA
>ERZ1027231.21-NODE-21-length-136186-cov-31.716251_pt1 | contig 136186 bp, 122 predicted proteins | sample MGYA00520866_ERZ1027231 | MGnify/ENA primary metagenome ERZ1027231 (study PRJEB33311, sample SAMEA4378411) | marine metagenome | biome: Marine biome; feature: Fjord; material: Water | collected 2014-07-20T08:00:00Z/2014-07-... | depth 75 m ...
GCAGTAATTTGCCCGTGTGTCTGGTATCCTCGCAGGCAATCATATCGACTTCCGTCAGCGTGCTTTTTGCACGATCGGTTATGTCGTTTAAATTTCCTATCGGCGTGGCAACTACATAAAGAGTGCCGGCTTGTTCAGACTGTGGATGCATATTGAGGATGAGCTCTAAAAAATTATTGGTCGCTGTGGTACTTATGAGCTTAGTGGGTTGCGCTCAAAAGCCTAGTCGCGAAATCATAACAGAAGATAGCCAAGAGAGTGCGATTCCAGCATCAACCTTGCTAGAACAAGCCCAAGAAGCCATCGAAGAAGGGGATTTTCGCAATGCTGATCCGTTATTGCAACAGTTAAACTTCGCTGCTCGCACACCTGCTGAAACCCTGCAATACAATCTACTAGCGCTTGAATATGCGTTAGGGAAAAAGAATGTTAGCCAATCACAGCAAGTTTTAAATCGTATAAACCGTGACCAGCTCAACCAAAGCGATGACCAGCAACAAATCAAATACGGTTTATTGAAAGCTCAATACAATGAACTTAATGGTCAGTTTTTAACCGCGGCTCGTGAAAGAGACTTTTTATCACCTATTCTAGAAGGTGAGGTCAAAGAAGAAAACCACCAGTTAATCTGGAAAAACCTGACCAATCTCTCACTAGACAACTTATTAAGATGGGCCGAAACTGCCCCAAATACTCAGTTTGCTGATTGGTTACAGCTAGCGGCTATTGCTAAAAATCCAGAATATACGCTGAAAGAACATGTTATTGCCGTGCAAGAATGGCGCACTGCTCACCCATTACATCCTGCAAGCATTGAACTTCCCGGTGGCTTGGCATCATTAGCCGAGGTCGCTAAACAGCAACCTAAGCACATCGCGTTGTTGCTGCCACTATCGGGCAATTTAGCCAAAAGTGGCCAAGCGCTACGCGATGGTTTTATGGCCGCTTATTATCAAACGCTAACCCGCGGTTATGATGTGCCGGTTATTAGCATTATCGATACAGCGGCCGCAGGCAGCATAAACCTATCCTACGGTGACGCTAAGGCATTAGAAGCTGAGTGGGTTATTGGGCCACTTGATAAAAAGCAGGTTAACGAGATCGCTTTATTAGAAGAACTTCCCCTACCTACTTTGGCGTTAAATTATTCCGATAGCGCCGCCTTAGGTGAGATGCCTGATGATTTGTATCAATATGGTTTAGCCGCAGAAGATGAAGCACGGTTAATCGCCGAGCATGCATTTCAGCAAGGCCTCCGTCGCGTACTTGCGGTAGCCCCCGATAATGCATGGGGCAAACGCATTTATACGGCATTTGAAATCCGCTGGTTACAACTGGGGGGCGATGTTGCTGAGCAGCGTTTTTATAAGCAGCAAAAAGATTACAACCCAGAGATTCGAGCACTACTTAATGTAGACGATAGCAAAAACCGTTATAAAGCGATTCGTCGCATTATGGCAGAGCCGGTTGAGTTTGAATCGCGTCGTCGTCAAGATGCCGATTGGGTCTTTTTATTAGCGATGCCAAAACAAGGTCGACAGATTCGCCCGATGTTTGATTTCAACTTTGCCGGTGATCTACCGATTTATGCGACGTCTCACATATTCTCTGGCAAGACCAATCGCAAAAAGGATACCGATCTTAATGGCATTTACTTCACCGACTTGCCTTGGTTACTAGAAGCTTCTGAGATTAAGAGCGATTTAGAGAAAAATCAAAAGCGCGCTAAGGGTGTCTATGCTCGCCTTTACGCTATGGGAGTTGATGCCTTCCGCCTTTACCCACGTTTAAACCAGTTATCAGTGCTACCCGATAGTAAAATTTTTGGGGTTACGGGTGATTTATCAATGGACAGTGAAGGCCGAATTCACCGTAAAATGCCTTTGGCTAGATTCCAACGAGGCATTCCGAAAGCGATTAATCTTGATAAGCCTTAATTTATAGATTGTACCAATAGCAGGGATTGCCATGTGGTTTAACAAGGATGATAAAAGAACAGACAAACGCATTAAGGGTGATGATAAAGAGCGCTTGGCCGAAGAGTATTTATTGGCTAAGGGCTTCACTCTCATTGAGCGTAATTTCTTGTGTAAAGGTGGTGAGATTGACCTAATTATGCAAGACCAAGAATACTTGGTTTTCATTGAGGTACGCTTCCGTGAAAATAAAGATTTTGGTGGTGCTCTTGCAAGCATTACTGCCGGTAAGCAGAAGAAGTTAAGACGCGCTGCTGAGTTTTATTTATTGAAAAACTTTGGCAATACACCTCCCCCTTGCCGCTTTGATGTAATGGCTATTGAGGGGCAGGATGAAGTGATATGGGTTAAGAACGCCTTCTAAAACCTAGAACCTATTCGCATTTATCATAATAATTATTGAGAAACCTTCTCAAAGTCCTTTCCGCTGGCATTAGATTTTCGTATGATGACAGATCATTAAGAACACCCTCCTAGGAGCGTTATCCGTGCAAGATCGTTTATTGCAGCATTTCAATGCCAGCATTGAGACCAAAGCCCAAGCAGCGGAACTTTTACCCCCTTATATTGAACACGCCGCAGGCATGATGGTTGCGAGTTTGGTTAATGGCGGCAAGATTTTAAGCTGTGGTAATGGTGGCTCAGCCGGTGATGCCCAGCACTTTTCTTCTGAGATGCTAAATCGCTTTGAACGTGAGCGTCCGTCGTTGCCAGCTATCGCGCTGACAACAGATAGCTCGACGGTTACTTCGATTGCCAATGATTATAGCTATAACGAGATTTTCTCTAAGCAGATTCGCGCGTTAGGTAATGAAGGCGATATCTTATTAGCGATTTCCACCAGTGGTGGCTCTAAGAACGTTATTGAAGCGATTAAAGCGGCTCATGATCGTGATATGCAGGTTGTTGCTTTAACCGGTAAAGATGGTGGCAATATGGCTGCTCTGTTAACCGATAACGATGTTGAAATTCGCGTTCCTTCTGATGTTACTGCCCGTATTCAAGAAGTTCATTTATTGGTTATTCATTGCTTATGCGATTTAATCGATTGTTCATTATTTGGTGAAGAGTAAGCCAGCAGCATTATTTTCAGGTAGAATACGCGCTCTTTATTTACCGCAATCGAGAATTCTGTGGATTACGATTTTACCTTTGATGAATATGATAAGCCTATTGCTGAGTTTTCTATGGGCCACGAAGCGATTGGCAGCTGGTTTAATGATGAACTAGGCACCAATCAGCAGCGTATCGAAGAGTTAGTCGATATTCTAGAGCAGTTGGTTAGCCGAAGAATTCAGCAGCGTCAGGTTGATGGTACTGAGTATCAGCTACGTATGAATCAAGAAGATGTTGAGGTTAGAGCACTGTCGTTAGGCATGGAAGTCGATGATGAAGAGCTACCTGAAAATACCAATCTATATGATAATGAATCCTACGCTGAATGCGGTCTTGAAGACTTTCAGCAAGTTCTGATTTCATGGCAAGAATTTATTCTTAGCGCCTAAAGTTCCAGTTTTAAAAGTTCACAGCCTGCCGCACAAACTTGAACTTCATACTAAACACAAGCGATGTGCGACGCCTATGGGCTAATAATATACTCATATTATTAGCCGCAAGATTTGCACTCAGTATCCTTATTCAATCCCCAGCTACGCCACTGACCTTCTAATGCATCAAACGTTTGCAAGCGCCCTAATATCGGCTTGCCCATGCCAGTGATCAGTTTAATCGCTTCTAATGCCTGCAGAGTACCAATGATTCCCACAACCGGGGCCAAGATGCCACTGGTTGAGCAGTTTCTTTGCTCGTCTCCTGCCTGCGGATACAAACAACGATAACAAGGCTGGTCGTCTAAGCGCGGATCGAAACAAATGACCTGCCCTTGTAACGCCACTGCCGCACCCGAAACCCAAGGGGTTTTATGCTCAATACACGCATCGTTAATCAGATAACGAATATCAAAGTTATCACTGCAATCCACTACAAGATCGATATTGGGTAATAAACGCTGCAATAACTCGGCATCGGCTTTTTGCTCAAAGCCCTCGATAAAAATCGTCGAATTAATACGCATTGCTTCTTCAATAGCCGATTGCACCTTCGATTTTCCAACATCCTCAGTACCATGGCAAATTTGGCGCTGAACATTTGAAAGCTCAACCACATCATCATCAACCAGCGATAAATGACCAATGCCGCTAGCGGCTAAATACTGCAATACTGGGCTGCCTAAACCGCCTAAGCCGATAATTAAAACACGACTATCGAGCAATGCTTGCTGCCCTTCCATATCCAATTCAGGCAAAAATATATGGCGGCTATAGCGTAATAAATCATTATCGTTCATGAAGCTGCTCCCCTATAAAACTGTCCAGCCGTGATTCTAGGGTTACCACCCAAGTCTATTCGTGTGGAAACTTGCTGATAACCCAATTCAATTAATATTTTCTGTACCGCATCTTGCTGGTCATAACCATGCTCCATTAATAACCAGCCACCTTCAACAAGATAGTCTCGACCGTGCTGGGCAATTAACTCTAAATCAGCCAAGCCTTTATTATCTGCAACCAATGCCGACTTAGGCTCGAAGCGTACATCACCTTGGCTTAAGTGTTCATCTGCAGGGTCAATATAAGGTGGATTACTAACAATTAAATCAAACTGACCAACAACGTTATCAAACCAACTGCTTTGATAAAACTGCACTCGCTCAAGGTTATTGAGCTTGGCATTTTGTTGCGCCAGCGCTACAGCCTGAGGGATTAAATCAACACCCTGAACCTGCCACTGCGGAAATTCACTCGCCAATACCAAAGCAATGGCACCCGTGCCCGTGCCCAGATCAATAGCCTTGGTATTATTGGGTAAGTTATCTGCTAGCTCTAAAACCCAATCAATTAAGGTTTCAGTATCCGCCCGAGGGATTAACGTATGCGCTGCTGTATTTAGCGTAATATCCCAAAACTCTTGCTGGCCTAAAATATACGCAATCGGTTCGCCTTTTAAGCGACGAGTAAACAAGTCATTGAAAGCACACTCTTCTTCTGCACCGACTAATTTATCGCACCAAGTAAATAAATAGGTGCGATCTTTATTCAGACACCGAGCTAATAATAATTCTACATCGAGTTTTGCCGTATCACTGCTCTCTGCAAGCTGTTGGCTAGATTGTCGAATCAGTTGTTCAATGCTTAAACGCATAATGGAATTCGCTAGAAAGAATAAATATGGCAATAATTTTAACAGTTTTCAGCAATCGCTTCGAAATTTTAATTATTTTGTATAGAAATCGATCACATTACACAAACCTTACAAGTGACTTATCAAGCCATGCGTTGAACTTATTGAGACAAGCTGTCATGATTTGTTCCGTGTTCGATACTCTGTATTGAACCAATCATGTTTTGACGGTGGGGAGCCAAATAGATTTATCTAATTGTACCTCCCATTTTGCCACTTTGACTTGGTGCTGATTTTATTGCTTGCAGTAAAAGATAGGATTATAGGCAGGGTGGTTTTTTTTCGTCTGTATTTTGTCGATTATTCTATCGACTGCTAAGCCGAAGATACAGGCGTGTACCTTCAGCATTAGCTATTGATAAGTGAAAACTAGCCTTTTACCAGTAAATCACGTAGATCAGCGATTGCGGCATTAGCACGAGATACATAAGAAGCCATAACCAAGGAGTGGTTAGCGAATAAACCGAAACCGCTACCGTTTAAAATCATTGGTGACCACACGGTTTCTTGAGTGCCTTCTAGCTCACGAATAATTTGGCGCAAACTTACCATGGCATTCTTCTTCTCTAAAATAACTCTAAAATCGATCTCTATCGCTTTTAAAATATGCAATAGCGCCCATGAAGTACCACGAGCCTCATAAAAAACGTCATCAATTTCAGTCCACGGTGTTTTAACTTCTTGATCATCTTCATTGGCTGTTGATTGACGTGAAGCAGTATCACCGGCTAAGTCGGTATTTAAACGACGCTTGCCAACCGATGCACTTAAACGCTGAGACAAACTGCCTAAACGCGTTTCCACATCCAATAGCCACTGATTTAAGTTATCGGCTCTGGCATAAAATTGAGCTTTACCATCAATAGGATCAGTTAAGCGAATGCTGTAATTTTTTAGTGCGGTAATACCACGACGATATTCACCTTCCGATGACGGTACAACCCAGGAATTATTATCAAAGAAGAATTGCGGCTCAACAATTTCTAAATCTTTATCTTCGGTAGATTGGCTCTGAGAACGACTAAAATCTTTACGCAGCGCACGGGAAAGGTCACGGGCTTGAATCAATACCCCGTATTCCCAATTCGGAATATTATCTAGCCATACACCCGGCGGCAGAACATCATTACTCAAATAGCCTCCCGGCTTATCGAGCATAGTTTCCATCAATGTCATCAGTGTTACTGACGTAGCAAAACCGACCACCGGCTTCACATCTAATTTGCTTGCAACCACTTGAGTATTTTCAGCAACAGAAAAAGACTCTGGCTCTGATGACCATAAATAACCAAGGACAATGACAACCAAAAGATAAATAACAAGGCACGCTAGAAAAGTATTGCGGAAACCACTACCAATATTCATATCTTCGATACGTTCTTTCATGATTTCAATAGAATCATTGAGCTTTCCACGCATGACTTCATCCTTCTCTTTAGTACTTATTCGTTAATACTTGTTCATTATGAGCATATTTTGAGGCCAAGATTAACATGTCACTTACCTCATGCCTACTAGCCTCATACCGACAGGCCTCATATCAACTCACAAACTCTTTATTGCGAACTGCGTGATTGAAAATTGCATCATTGCACTTTCATAACCATGGCGGACTAGGCGCTCGAATTGCTCAGAAGAGAGACTCGCCAAACTGGTCGGGCTATTTTTGGCAATCGTCACCTCGGCTAAAGAAAGAAACCGATAATCAAGCAGTGCCTGTGGGATAACCTCACCCTTGATTTCTCGGTCTTCTTTCCACTGACAAAAGCTTGTGCCAATTGGAATGTATAAGCCTTGGCTAGGATTGTTATCAAAAAATGATACTAATGTGCGTAAGCGTAATGCCCTAACTTGTTGATTAATAACATTAATCAAACGAATAGTGCGTAATAACGGTCGCCAGACTGGGGCTAAGCGCTGTCGCTTTAGACCATTGCCAGCATCGCTAACGACTAAATAGTCGGTATTAGAATAGACCAACGAAGACTGCTCGAGGTTGAAAAGTGGCTCAATACCTAAATTGTCATACAGCCCACCATCGGACAGATACAGTCCTTTTTTACTCTGCAATAGCGACTGATTATCTTCACCGTTTTGAGCATAATCCCAATTATAATTCTGACTATCTAAGCGATAAGGCCCAATAACCCCAGGGTAGGCGGCTGAAAGAGCGACAGCATCGGCAATAGGAAAGTCACCAGCATCAGCAAAGCCAATATCATGGCTGCCCATTTTATGACCAGCTTTGTCCTTTTGCACAAACCAGCGACTGCCCGTGATATTCGCCGCGCCGTTAATCACCCAGCTTGGTCGCATCGGTAGATCTTTCATCTGCGCTGATATGCCCCAACGCTTTTTAATCACCTCGGCCATCAAGTTAGCTCTATGGCCGAACTTGAACCAATTACTCGGGCGAAACATGCGTCTTATAAAACCATTTTCCAAACTTTCATCTACGATTTTTGCTTCTGTTTGAGCCATAACTAGGGTTAATAACTGCTCACTCGTTGGCCAAACGAGAGCTTGTTCGCTCCCTTCACCATCACTGCTATCCGTGTCCAAATGAAATAGCTGGGCGACTAAAATGCTACCGCCAGAAGTGCTTGAAACAACCTCTACATTTTCAATCAGCTGTTTTTCTGCCAGAAAGCGCAGCACCCCTAGATGAAACGATGACGCTCTGTGCCCGCCACCCGATAATGCCAGTGCAATTTTCATAACCAATGATCCATCAACATGCCCAATACTTCTATTTGATAATTTGTCAGTCTAGGCGAATTAGGCCCTCTATAACTGACAGCTGCAACAGATAAGTTTATAATTCTAGTTATTAAACATTCATTGCTCAATTTATAGGATTTATCATGGGTTATAATACTATTCCTGCGGGTAAAGATTTACCAAATGACATCTATGTGGCTATCGAAATCCCAGCCAATTCAGCGCCTGTTAAATACGAAATTGATAAAGACATGGATGCACTGCTAGTTGACCGTTTCATGGCAGCACCTATGTTTTACCCAGCTAACTATGGCTACATCAACAATACCCTAGCGGATGATGGCGATGCATTAGACGTGCTAGTCATCACACCTTACCCTGTCGTGCCTGGCTCTGTTATTCGTGCTCGCCCTGTTGGCGTATTGAAAATGTCAGACGAAGCGGGCGGTGATGAAAAACTATTAGCTGTTCCTCACGAGAAGCTCTCTCAGCTTTATAACGATATTCACGATATTGATGACGTTCCTCAGCAATTGAAAGATCAAATCGTTCACTTCTTTGAACACTACAAAGATCTTGAAAAAGGCAAGTGGGTTAAAGTTGAAGGCTGGGAAAATGCTGATTCAGCTCGCGCTGCGATTATGAAATCTGCAGCCGCTTATAAAGGCTAATAACCCCATTTAAGCTCAATTACAGCCTTGGTTAATTTCGACTAGCCAAGGCTGCGATAAAATCTCTCTATTTGTTTTACTATTCTTCCTATCTGGCACTGCGTACTTATGACTTCACTACCTATTAACCAATTATTACTGCGTAATCCAGAAGTAATTAATGACCAACTTATCGTGGTTAATGCTCCTCAAGATCCCGGTTTACTGAAACTGATTAAGCCCGATAATTGCCAGTTGATTAACTTCGACTCACGCATTCATCAAGCCTGTGAGAAACAGGGTTTACGCTCTGAATATGGTTTACCGAGCCAGCACAGTTTCGAATCTGCCCTATTGTATTGGCCAAAATCAAAAGCCTTCGCTCATAGCTTATTACGTTGGTTAGGCAGCCAGGTTAAACAACCTACTACTGTATTTTTATTAGCGGCCAATGATGCTGGCGGTAAAAGCTTAAATAATGCGCTTAAGCCTTTTGGCGAAGAAATTACGAAACTTGATGTCGCCCGTAAATGCTCACTCTGGTCTTTCAAGCTCACCCCTGTTGATGATTTCAGCTGGGAAAAAGAGCAAACATCTTTTAGCTACGACAATTTAGACAACGAAGCCCTTGAATTCATCACCTACCCGGGCGTATTCAATGCTGGCAAACTTGATATTGGCACCAAGCTTTTACTTGATAATATTCGTCTGAATAAACGTGGCCGCGTATTAGACCTTGCCTGTGGTAGCGGTGTGATAGGGCTAACCTGTAAATCACGTCAGCCTGAGCTGTATGTTGAGATGGTTGATATCGATGGTATGGCTTTGGCTTCCGCGGAATTAAATAGCAAAAAGCTCGGCCTTGATTGCCCAGCCTTCGTCAGCGATGGTTTAGCGAGTACTAAAAAATTCAATACGATTATCTGTAACCCTCCTTTCCATCAAGGTAAGGACACCGACTACAATTTTGCTCAGCAACTAATCCGTACCGCCAAGCAGCACTTGTTGCCACGAGGTGAATTATGGATCGTAGCCAACCGCCAGTTAGCTTATGAGCAGTGGGCAGAAAAAAGCTGCCATAGTGTGGAGACCGTTGTACAGGGCAATGGCTTTAAAGTTATGAAGCTGAACTATCGAGATTAAGCAGTCGAGATTAAGCAGTCGCGATTAAGCTTTCGATTTTCAATGATCGGGAGGAATAACGACTGGTCAGAGTAGGCAGGCTTGAATTCTTTTGATTCAATTACCAAGCAAAAATAGCATGATCACCTAAGCTGTTAATAATACTAAACAGCTTAGGTGATATCATGATTCTGCTTTATTCGATTTTTGCTTGCAGCGTAATGCTAGGTGGATTAATCATTGCCCTTAGCATCGTTCGTGGTGGTTACGCCGATGCCGCGAACATTAGCTCATTCCAGCACACCCCAGATGAAGAACTATCAGACAACAGCCTGTAGACTATTCACCCGTCGCCAATTCAGCAGTAATACAACCAGAATAGCCATAATCGGTAGGGCGACCCAAACCAGCCCTTGCCATCCCAATATGATCAGTAAAACACCTGAAGCAAGGGATGTAATTGCTTGCGCACTAAAGACCATTAAATCATTTAAACCTTGTACTCGATGCGTCTCGTTTGCTTGATACATCTGCGGCAACAGTGCGGTGCCAGAGACAAATAATAAGTTCCAGCCTAAGCCAAGCAATATCAAAGCACTCCAATAATGAATCAGTGCTTGATCCCAATAAGCGATAAACAAGCATGCGAGATAAATTACTAGCCCTGACCACATCATGGTAATGAAACCCAGTTTCTTAACCAGCCAACCAGAAAATAAAGAGGGAATGAACATCGCCATAATATGGCTTTGAATCACCCACTTGGTTTCTTCCAAACTGTAATGATTCAATTCGTGCATGCTAATCGGAGTCGCCGTCATGATAAAACTCATCACCGCAAAACCAACAGAAGCACTGCCCATAGCCAATAGAATACCAGGGCTTGCCAATAGCTCAGAAAAACTGCGGGGATTACCCTCCCCTGCTTCCACCTTAATTTCAATATTGCGATAACCGAATAAAATCAAGATAAAGGCGATAACAAAACAACCACCCAAAAGATAAAACGCGCCAGCAAAGGTCTGTTCATGCAGGCTTTGGCCAATGGTCACCAACTCTGGCCCTAAATAGGCCGCAATAATGCCCGCTAATAATAAACGCGAAGCGGCTACTGGCATCAAATCAGGCCGCACACTTTCCATTGCGGCGAAGCGAAACTGCTGAATACAAGCCAGCACGATACCGATTAAAATCGCGGCGATAACAAAACCCGAGAAGCTCGAAACCTGTAAAGACAATACAGCGACCATCGCGGCGATTAAACCAATCACCATAGCCCCAAGAAAAACCAACTTGCGACCATATTTACTGGCAATACTGGCAGCAGGGTATACCGCTAAGGCGGTGCCAATAACCATGGCTGCAACGGGTAAGGTGGCAAAGCTACTATCAGAAGCCAGTTCTTTGCCTATTAGGCCACCAGCAAAAACAACTAGTGGCGCTGCGCACATAGCAAAAGCTTGTGCCAGCATTAGAATCCAAACATTTTGTGTCATATTATTTTAAGCATCTAACTTATTAATAGTGAGGGTTGTTGCATCCGTGCTGATAAGCACGAAAAATAATCATTAGAGCAAGGAGCATATCACAGACAAAGCAGGCCATCGTTATGCATGAGTTCCTAGCAGTCTAAAACCAAGTCACATAAGCATACTATTCAAACATTTCGTCTGATTATCACCTTGTCAGCGTTTATCAGCAGCATAGAATCAAGCGATACTAATTATAAAAATGACTCATCATGCTAGAAAATTATATCCGTTGGATTATCGCTCATGCTAAATGGTTAGCGACACTTTCCGTTTTAACCTTATTAGCACTCAGCTATGGCGTAACTAATCTCACCTTCACCAGTGATTTCAGAGCCTACTTCGGCCCAGAAAACCCTCAACTATTAGCCTTTGAAAACATGGAAAAGGTTTTCTCTAAGCAAGAGAATGTCTATTTCTATATTCATGCTAAAGAAGGGGATTTATTTTCTAATCGCGGCCTGAGTTTAATAGAAAGATTTACCGACGAGGGCTGGAAGCTTCCTTATTCACAAAAGGTAACGTCGCTGCAGAATTATCAACATACCGAAGCCGAAGATGATGAATTAATCATTGATTATTTATATTACGATGCGACTGATTTGAGCAAGAGTGATTTAGAGCGTATCAAACAGGTTTCATTTTCTGAACCGACGTTATTACACCGATTAATTTCTGAAGATGGCGCCTCGACAGGTATTAATGTCCGTACTGTTTTGCCAGAAGGCACGACTATGCGCACCTCGAAAGAAGCCGTTTTAGCTGCTCGTGAATTAGCACAGAAAATACGCCCTGATTTTCCAGAGTTTGAAATATTAGTCGGCGGATCGTTAACCTCTAATGTCACGATGGGAGAAGCGATTAAGCAAGACATCGAAAACCTGCTAGGTCTTTCTTATTTAGTGATGATCATTACCATGGTGATCTTGCTGCGCACTTTTTCCGGCATGTTATTAACCCTGATGATCATCAGCTTTTCGGTTTTATCAACCATGGGACTCTTTGGTTGGTTAGGCTTTACTATGACCCCTCCTACAGGCTTTGTACCTACCGCTATTTTAACGATTGCCGTCGCCGACTCTATCCATATTTTAATCAGTTATTATTATGAACTAAATCATGGCAAGTCTAAGTTCGAAGCCATTCAAGAAGCCTTACGAATTAATTTTTCACCCGTGTTCATTACTAGCATAACCACTGTCATTGGTGTACTTTGTTTAAATACCAGCGATTCTCCACCGTACCGAGACATGGGTAATATGATTGCGGCAGGAGTATTTTTCGCATGGCTATATAGCATTACCTTTTTACCCGCCATGCTGGCACTCATTCCTACCCCGAAAGGGAAAGTTGAAAATAACAAACCTTCTTTTATGCTGATCTTTGCTAACTATGTTATTCGTTTTTATAAGCCTGTTTTTATTCTGATGGCTATAATCATTATCGCGATAGGCAGCCAGTTAAATAAAAATACAATCAGTGAGCGCTGGCATGAATTCTTTGATACCAGTTTTGAAGTGCGTAATACCTTAGAAGCGACCAACGATACTTTAGGTGGCTTACATAGAATATTTTTTGTTTTAGATAGCCAAGTCGAAGGCGGCATTAATAGCCCAGCATATTTACAGCAAACTGATGATTTTGTGCAATGGCTATTAACCCAAGACAAGGTATCCACTGTTGATAGCATTACAACAATCATTAAACGGCTAAATAAGAACCTTCACAATAATGATCAGGATTGGTTTAAAATCCCAGAAAATCGAGAGCTTGCTGCGCAATATTTATTATTGTACGAACTATCGCTTCCCCTTGGCTTAGGACTAGACGATACAATTAATAATGATCGTTCTGCTAGTCGTTTAACGGTTTCATTCAAGAAAGCTGATTCTATTTATATTCTAGAGCTAGAGGAGAAAGCACTCGCTTGGCTAAAACAAAATGCCCCCGATATTTATGTCAATGAAGGGACTGGGCTAGACATTGTTTTTGCTAATTTAACTTTCCGTAATATTGGTAGCATGATGACGGGGACGTCTATTGCTTTGCTATTAATTTCGTTCTTGCTTATCTTCGCACTACGCTCTTTTAAAGTCGGTTTAATCAGTTTAATTCCTAATATTATGCCCGCCATTTTAGCCTATGGAATCTGGGGCATAATTAATGGTCAGATTGATACCGCTGTCTCTGTGGTGGTTTGCTTAAGCCTCGGCATTGTCGTCGACGATACTGTGCATTTTTTAAGCAAATATTTACGCGCCCGCCGAGAGCAAGGTTTAGATACTGAAGATGCTATTCGCTACGCCTTCAATACGGTGGGCACTGCTTTAATGGTGACTTCTGCAGTATTGGTGGGTGGCTTTATGGTAATGCAATTCTCGCACTTTCACCCCAGCAATAATATGGGCATGTTATTGGCCATCACTATCTTGGTCGCCCTATTGGTTGATTTCTTATTTTTACCGCCGCTATTGATGTTTTTAGATCGCTCAAAGAAGCTGGAAGCAGTACCAGCAGAAAATTCAGAGCAAGACAGCATCAAAGCCCAAGCACCAGAAAAGCTAACGTCAGACAAACAAGATGAGAAAGCAAGTGTGAGCGTCTAACATACTAGGGTGTTCATGGCAGAGTATGAGTATTTCGTGCTAAAAATCTTAATGCGATGCCTCATACAATACTTAGAAGGCGCTCTTAGATTGCTGACTATTTTGTATTTGTAGAGCTAAAGATTTTGACTGGGCGGCTATTGCACATCATTTCTGCTACAATTCGTCTTATATTGAATAGCCCCATAACCTTTTAGAGCATCTCCTGTGACTAATAACGACATCCTTCGCCGCATCCGCTATACCTTCAATTTTAGCGATTCTAAAATGATCTCTCTATTCGCTTTAGCGGGAGAAACAGTGACTCGCGAGCAAGTAAGCTGCTGGTTAAAGAGAGATGATCATGATGACTACAAAGGCTTAAAAGACGTTTTACTAGCGACTTTCCTCAATGGCTTTATCAATGATAAACGCGGTGTTAAAGAAGGCGAGCCTGCGCCGATTGAGAAGGAACTGACCAATAACATCATCTTGCGTAAGCTTAAAATCGGCTTGAACTATATTGATGACGATGTAGTGAATGTACTAGACCTAGCTGACTTCCGCATTAGTAAGCCAGAGCTTACCGCTCTTTTCCGTCGCCCAGGGCACAAACACTACCGTATTTGCAAAGATCAGATCTTGCGTAACTTTCTACAGGGTATTCAAATTAAGTATCGCGGAGAAAACTCAGCAGACGCACCGCAAGACGACCAGCCTACTGACGAAGAAGCTGCTAAATAAAAATCTGTAAATAGCAGCATATACCTACTGTGCACCGCGAATAAGGTGCACAGCATAGGCTTGAGTTTCACGGTTGGCATTGGCAAAAGTCACTGCACCGCTATCAGAGCCGCTACCCGCATTGGGATCACCATAATCCGCTACCCATGTTTTCAAATACGTAGCGCTTGCTTGATTAACCGAAGGGGTTGAAGACCACACTCGTGTGCCCGCCATATAGGGAAATATCTGTAAGTTCATCGCAGGCTTACTACAGCCATATTCAATCACAGAAGTAAGTTCTTTGGCATTTGGCAAACGCCAATCGGTGTAACCCGCAAAACCGCCTGCATCATTTAGATCTTCCACATATTGCAAAGCTTGTTGCCAGTTAAGCAGCTCTAGCTCACCTTCAGAACATGCTCCACCAGCACCTGCACTCATACCCGCTAGACACTGCTGCCACATAATACGCGTTTGTAAATGAGTCACTGTGCCGTCATTGTGCGCGATGAATTCTTTGCTGCTAGAGGTTATTAAATTGGGGTTATCGTAACACTCTTGAGCCAGAGAAATTGACGGTAATATTAACGAAGAGGCTGCTAATACAGTGCCTAATACTGGCAATTTTGAAAATAACTTATTCATTAGCTGCTCCCTGCTTGTTATCTCTCACTAAGCGCGCATACCAATTTCTCGCTTTAGGCTCAGTATCGAGAGCACCATAGGCCATGTTAATAGACCAAGCACTGGCAGGCAGGCGTGCGTCATTGGTGCGAGTCCAATAATTTCTATTTTGAGTGCGGCTAAAATATTCTTGATCAATAGCCACTCGATTATTTTGATCCGTCTTATCTGCCTCACCATAATCAATAATGCTGCTTAGCTCATCGACACTCGGTAAGCGCCAATCATTAGCACCACAATAGTTGGCGGTATTCATGCGTTTGATAAAGGCCTGAGTATTACACCAAGTTGCCTCGTCTTCTTTAACATAACCCGCACAAGGCTGCTCAATACCCACATTGGCAGGCATTGTATTGGTACCAATAACACCGGCATTCCAATCCTCGTCTTCGTCAAACCAATAATACGAGTCAAACTGACTGTCTACCGACGCATCATTACTACTGATTTTTTTCTCCCAAATAAGTCCTGTGACATTATCTTTAATACAATAAGAAATACCCGCAGATTGATCTGCTAACGGGATGCCTGAGCTATCCAGTTTAGTGAAATCAAAAGCAGAATCTCCAGCACCGGTTTTAGCTAATTCCCCCACCAATTTATTGTCTTTGGTTAACTTATCGCGGCCATAGCTACAATCTTGGATCGTACTTAAATTATCATTAACATCAGCGCTGCAAGAAGAGTTTGCGGAAGGAAAAGCACCATAATCCTCTTGGCCGGTATCGTTTAGCGTAGAAAGCTCGCACGCATCCCCTAACCCAGAAGGATCATTGGGGGCATCATCAATACCATTAGAATCTGCTTGATCGGCATTAGCGACGTACGGGCAGTTGTCATTGACATCAAGAATGCCGTCACCGTCATTATCATCATCTTCGGTATGACCTAAGCCATCGCCATCAAGGTCTAGGTATTGATCAGGATTAGTTGGAAAGTCATCGTGGGCATCTAAAATACCATCGCCATCTAGGTCATTTTCGATAGGGTCCGAAATACCCGTTGAAGTGCCATTATTACTAGAGGAGCTACTTTCTCCCCCACAAGCGGTGAGGAGGATACAAGCCATCAATATTGATGACGTCCATAAAGACGGTTTTAGAATTTTTAACAAGGTTCGGCCTTTTACTATTCTTAGTTTTATTAATGTCAGCGCGATGACTTATTTTATACATAACAGTACTGGTTATATAAAGCAGTATCAGGGGCATTGAATACTGAATTTGCAATAATATGACAAATTTAGCCCCCCGAGTAGCTTTGACTACCTGTCTTTCTATCAGTTCCTTGCTTCAGGCAGCTATTTATTCACCAACCTGTTATTCACCAATTGTTTATTCAACCAAAGAAACTGATATTTCCCCTATCTCTGCTTCTGGCATATTTTCACTGTCATTTGCACTAGAAGCTCCTGAGCTAAAAGTGAATGTCTTTGATACTAGCTCAGCCTGCTGGCCTCTCGCAGAGATCACAAAGCGATATTGACCACCAGCAACTGGGTTATACCAACGCACCTGATACTCTGCCATGCCCTTCTCTTCTTCATCGGTTAAGCGAATTTCTAAGTCGTAGCCATCGTCATTAATCGGCTCACCGGCATTTTGCATCTCGACCCATTGGCCATCAATAAAGATTTCCACCTTCGCCAAAGGCATGTGCAATGAAATTTCACTAGCACCCACGTCTAACCATTCAAATTCAATATAGTCTTCTTCATTAGCTTCCTCTGCGGCATAAACATGAGGCTGCTCGATGACATTACGCTTGCCCGTAGCAATGGTTTTTTCTGGGAAAAATTCATTCACCGCCACGTCATATTGCCATTGCGGAGATAACTCTAAAACATCGGTATTCCTATTAAAGTCTTGCGCTAACTGACCTAGCTGAGCGCTTAAATAAGGAGTGGTATACACACCATAAAGTGTATGGCCGCCTTCATAGTTTTGGCGTTCATACTCTTCTGGTGTTGTGGTGTAGCCAAAATAACCATTAGCATTACCAGCAACCCAAGTATGCTTAATTTTATTATTAGAATTTAAAAATTCAGTTTCAACCCGCTCTGCAATACGACGCCCTGCTTCTGTGGTCACTTCAAATGGCAAAGGAATAACAACGGTATCGTTGACCTGCACTAGCTGAAATAAAACCGTATTTGGGAAGCTCTCTATTGGCTCAAATAATGGCTGAATATATTTAAAACCTAAGTGGGCTTTATTCCCTTGGCAGCCATCGTTATATACCCAACTACGAGACATGACATTGCCGCCTTTTAAGAACGGAATAAACGCTAGATAAGGTGTACGGCGTTCATAAGCACCCGCTGCTACTGGCGCACCTACCGCAGGTTCTTCACACAATTCAATTCCATCGATTGTATTATTCTGGCTAATATTTAATTCCCGCGCGGCGGTTTTAATTTCAATTTTATCGGAGAGTTCGCTCTCCAACGATTCAAACAATTCAATCGCTTCTTTACCGATGCCTTGACCTAGTTTTTTCGCTTCTTTCCAATTCACCTCAAAATGCGCAAAAGTATTATCACCGTTATCCTCTAGTGCTGGGGCCATATCTCCTTGAGTACCATTGGTTAAGCCATGCACCACTGCCCAAGGGGTATCGTATTTACGTTGAATCGCCCACTCTAAATCTTTTTGCGCGTAAGCAAATAAATCCGCATTATAAACGTCAACAGGAACACTTAACGCCGTGGCATGAATCGAGAAACTAGAGAAGGCGGCCAAAGGCTTATAACGACCTTGGTCATCTTGCACATCAATACGAATCATAAACATCGCAGGGTTTATCGCTTTAAATTTAGCCTCTGGATCTTCTAGACTAATGCCTGTCACATTGTCATTTAAAACATAAGAATCCAGCGAACGATTGCGGTTATAACCATAAATATCTTTACGCCCGGTAGCGACCTTAGCTGGGCGACGCTGCTCGTAAGCGGTGATAATACCGTCGGCAATACGTTGACTAACAAAAGCTAAAAACTCTTCCTCTAAGCCTTGGCCATTCGACATGTGTTTATTATAAAAATCATTTTCAAAATGGTTTACCGGAGCAGAGTGACTGTGCGAAGCGGTAATCACAATATCACTGGCATCTAGGCCGGTTTTCTCCGCGACGGCTGCCACAACTTTATGCTGAACCAATAAAGAACCTGCGGTTAAATCTGTTTGTACCAGTGCGGTGGAATTGCCTTGGCCATCATTCAGATAAATCACCCGGGCTTTTAGCCGCGTCCGAAAGCCTTTGCCAGAATTGGCCATGATCGAATAGCCGCCCATCGGCATACCCGGTGGCGGAGTGACATCAATTGAAATCGCACCCGCAGTTGCGGCTCCTGTTTTAGCAACCTGCGCAGGAAGAGGTTGCTTAACGGTGATTTGTTTTACTGAACTGCATGCGCTCAAGCAAAAGGTTGAGGTGATGAGTACTAGCCAGATAAGTTTATCCATGGGCATCCTAGTTTTTATTGTTATTTTTTATTGTTGTACTGGAATCATATTCGGAACGATCGTGCCATAATAACAATTACTCGGACTTTTTCGAGGCTTTTTTGAGTAATTAAAACCCTTTAAATTTATCCACTTTGGCTGAAATTAACCGCACACAAGCTTACCATTAGGGCATACGGCTAATATGTACACATTAGTGCGATAAAAGTTCTGGGAATATTGTGACTAGTAAGCTTGGGTCTTTAACCAGCTGCTCCTTCTTCGCTTTGCTTAATCGTTTCACTTGATATTCCAGCTTTAACGCTGATGAATGACTGCCTACCTGAACTTGAAACTCTAATAATAAAGGCCCCTTACCTTTTAAAGACTTAGCCGCCTTAGCACCACCAGCTTGATGCTCAGAAAACCGACGCGATACTTCCGTAGTAATACCCGTATAGAGAGCGCCCTTGTGAGTCCTAATCAAGTACAATGACCAAGTGATGCGTTTATCTGTCATAAATTTACTATTGTTTCTTGAAATTCAATTTAATCACCACACTCTTGCTTTAAAGTTACAAATATTTGAGCAAACAAGTGTACACTGAGCTCATATTTTATTTGGAGGCCTATTATGTCGACTATTTCACTCTCTACAAGCTCTCGTTTCCGCGATCCTTTTAGCGGTTTCAGCCATCTCGCTGGCGCAGTCATCGGCTTAATTGCTTCGGCGATATTGATCTTTAAAGCCAGCCTTTATGGTGATGCCTGGCAAATTGTCTCATTCGCCATCTTTGGCCTTTGCATGATACTCATGTTTGGTAGTAGTGCTGTTTACCATCTAGCTCAGGGCAGTGATGAAAAACTTTTAAAGCTTAAGCGTATCGACCACATGGCTATTTTTGCCATGATCGCGGGAACTTATACCCCGATCTGTGTCGTACCATTGCGTGACAGCTTTGGCCTAACCTTATTGGCCGTTGTCTGGGGCTTAGCTATATCAGGTATTCTATTAAAGATTTTCTGGATTGGCGCACCACGCTGGTTATCGACAATCATCTACCTTGCAATGGGTTGGGCCTGCGTCTTTGGCTTAACCACTATGCAAGAAGTCATGCCTGAAATTTCTTTTGATTGGTTATTTTATGGCGGTATCGCTTATACCCTAGGCGCTGTGGTTTACGCCACTAAATGGCCAGACCCTTGGCCTAAAGCGTTTGGCTTTCATGAGATTTGGCACATTTTTGTAATGGCAGGCGCTTTTAGTCACTTTATTTGTATTTATTATTTGTTGTGATTTGAGAACTGGCGGGAGGCTTGAAAAAGCCTCGAGAAAGGTCTGAGAAAAGCCTCCTTGGCCAGCCATAAAAACCTAGCCAAACTGCGTTTGTCTCGAGACGGTTTTTATTCCTCAGGGTTTCGCCATTTTTTGAATCGGCTGTTTACGCCATTAGATATTTTCAGCATGTAGTCTTCTAACAAATCGACCCCAGCCAAAACAAGCACAACCACGATGGAGAGTTTGATCGCGGTTCCCTGCTCGCCAATGGCAATGCATACCCCAACCGATGCCATGCACCAGATAGTTGCCGCCGATGTTACCCCAAAGACCACCCCTCTTCTCGTTAACATGACCCCTGCACCGAGAAAACCGATACCAGTGATTACTTGGCCAATAATTCTTGAAGGGTCTGTCATGTCACTGCGAATGGATAACGCGCAGACGATAAAGGCATAGGTGCCGAGTGTGATCAATGTTGCCGTTCGTATTCCCACGGGCTTGCCGCGCATCTGCCGTTCAGCCCCAACGATGGTGCCGCATAAAAGAGAAGTTGCTATTCCTTGCCAAGTGAAAGGATCAAAATTCAAAATACTGGCTAATCCGCTTATCTCATCCGTCATTCTTACCTCCTTAATGATCTACCTTAAGCATTGGTCATAAATGGCGTTTTTTCAACTTTTAAGACGCTAACAAAGGCTTCTGATATAATGCGGTTTTTCTGCTATACCAGACCTTTCTGTGGAGTTTCACCTTGAGCCAACCAGCCAAATTTTCCTCTCTTGCGCTACCGCAAGCCATGATCGATAACCTAGATCAAATGGGTTACAAAGACATGACCCCTATTCAAGCCCAAGCACTGCCTGTTGTTATTAATGGTGGCGATGTACTGGCTAAAGCGCAAACCGGTAGTGGTAAAACAGCGGCTTTTGGTATTGGTATTTTAACCCGTTTGAACCAAAGAAATTTTGGCTGCCAAGCACTGATCTTATGCCCAACACGGGAATTAGCGACACAGGTAGCCGACGAGATTCGTAAGCTTGCACGCTATCAGCAAAATATTAAGATTTTAACCTTGTGTGGTGGCCAATCAATCGGCCCTCAAATAGGCTCGCTAGAGCACGGCGCGCACATTGTTGTGGGTACTCCAGGTCGTATTGCTGACCATATCAACAAAGGTACCTTGGATTTAAACTCTGTCGATACTGTGGTATTGGATGAAGCCGATCGCATGTTGGATATGGGTTTTGTTGATGAGATCACTAAGATCATCAGCCACACTCCGTATGATCGCCAGATGTTGTTATTCTCGGCAACTTACCCAGAAGGCATTCAGGCGCTGAGTAAGCAATTCCAGCACGAGCCAGAAACCATCACCATCAAGGCCGAGCAATCAAAAAGCACCATTACTCAGCGCTTTTATGATGTGCCGAAGATGAAAGACAAAGATGAAGCCTTGCTAACTCTATTGGGTAGCAAAGCGTCTGAATCGACAGTGATTTTCTGTAATACCAAGCTTGCTTGTTACGATGTTTTAGAATTTTTGCGCGAACGTGGTTATCACGCTTTAGCCCTAGTGGGTGAGATGGAACAGCGCGAACGTGACCAGGTATTGGTGCGTTTCTCGAATAAGAGTGCGTCGATTTTGATCGCCACCGACGTTGCTTCTCGTGGTTTGGATATCGATGATCTCGACTTGGTGATCAGCTACGACGTAACTCGTGATCCTGAAGTTCACGTTCACCGTATTGGCCGAACTGGCCGTGCGGGTAAAGAAGGTTTAGCGCTTTCATTAATGGCGGCATCTGAAGTTAAGAAGATGTTCGCGATTAACGAGTACATGGATACTAAGTTCGATACCAGCGACATCACTAAGCTTAAAAGCCCTTACGAGCCGAAAAAGCCAAACATGGTTACCTTGTGCATCGATGGCGGTAAAAAGAGTAAGTTACGCCCAGGTGATATCTTAGGTGCATTAACCGCTGATGGTGGTATTCCTGGCAGTGATGTAGGCAAGATTAATATGTTCCCGAATCAGGCTTATGTGGCGATTGCTCGCCCGAGTGCGCGTCTTGCATTGAAGTTGATTCAAGAGAAGAACATGAAAGGTCGTCGCTTCCGCGTTCGTCGCCTTTAATAGTTTTAGAAGCATTTAGAGCGTTGGTTTCGAATCGCCTTCGCGTATCGGTATTGGATATGTCGTTAGGCGGCACGCCGTGAATATATCCCTATAGGCTCGAAGATCCCATCCCTGGGATCTAACGACCTTAAACAACACACCCAATACCGATACGCGAAGGCTTTGAGCAATCAAATTTTAGAAAGATTTTTGTTCTGATAGATTTTATAAATAATAATTTTCATTTTACTAATTAACGAGAGTCAAATGGCAAAAACATTACAAGAGCAACTGTTATCCATGGGGTTAACAGATAAAAAGAAAGCCAAGCAGGCTGAGAAGCAAAAAAAGAAAAACGTCAAAGAAGCCCGTAAAGGTGCTGATATTGTTGACGAAGCAAAAGTTTTAGCCGACAAAGCCAAGCAAGAAAAATTGGCTCGTGATAAAACGCTTAATGCAGAAAAGAAAGCGGCTGCTGAAGAGAAAGCGATTGCTGCGCAGATCAAGCAATTGATCAAGATGAATACTATTAAAGTAGACGGCGAACTTGCCTATAACTTTACCGCTGGCACCAAGATCAAAAAAGTCTACGTTAATGACGACATTCAAGATCGCCTAAGCCGTGGTAAGTTGGCTATTACTAGTCCAGAGCAAGATAATAAGAGCTTTGCCATCATTCCATTAGGTGTGGCCGAGAAGATTCGTCAGCGTGATCAAGAATGCTTTATTTACATTGCCGAAAGCCAAAGTGATGAAGTTGAAGAAGATGATCCGTATGCTGATTATCAGATTCCAGATGATCTTATGTGGTAACCGCTTCTGCCCAATGATCAGTAATAATGTTATTGCTGATCATTATCTCCTGCCTTTCTAAAATCACCTGTCGTTCAGACACTCCACTAATAAGCTAGCCAGCCTAGACTAAACTGAATATATAAGCGGATAGCAATTTTGGCTTAATACTGCTGATTTACCAAGCAAGGAGCCCTTGTGCAATATTCTAAGAAGCAGACTCTCATCAAGAATATCAATCAACTGATTAATGAGAAGTATGCACTGAATCCAGCTGACGACTGCCTGCAAGATAGCCAATTTCAAGACCAACTGCTTTCCGCAATCAACAATGCCAACGGTGAAGAGTCCCTACTACAATCGAAACACGTCACCATATTATTATCAGATTTGCGCGGTTTTACCGCCATGGCCGAAAGGTATTCAGCGCTAGAGGTTATCGACCTACTCAATCAATATTTTCTAAAAATGAGCGAAGTCATTCAACGCTATGATGGCACCATCGATAAATTCATGGGCGACGCCATCATGGTTTTATTCGGCGCTCCGACCTCCAAAGAAGATGACCTTGAACGTGGCTTAGCTTGCGCAATCGACATGCAAATCGCCATGGCAGAGTTCAATAGCGAAACCCACCTGAAAGATTATCCGCCACTATTTATGGGAATCGGTCTTAATACAGGGGAGGTCGTCGCGGGGCAACTCGGCTCTTATATACATAGCGAATATACAGTCATCGGCGATGAAGTGAATCTTGCCTCTCGGGTAGAAGCGCACAGCCTACGCGGGCAAATTTTAATCAGCGAAAACTGCTATCAACAAGCCCAAGACTACATTGAGTTTGGCAGTAAAAACTCGGTACGAGTGAAAGGGAAAAGCGATGTTGTTAACCTGTATGAGTTGGTCGCCACCAACAAACCTACACGCTTAGTTCCACCAAGAAACGAAGTACGAAAAAGCCCACGAGTATTAGTCGATTCCCCCCTCGCATTTCAGTGTCTAAAAGGTAAACAAGTGCTAGAAGAAGAATATACTGGGCGTATTATCGATTTAAGTTATGGCGGAATTTTTGCTACATCCCCCATTCAATTAGAGCTTCGACAAGAAATAAAAATTGCCCTATCACTCTCTTTAATGAGCCATCAAAGCAGCGCTATCTATGCCCGAGTAATTAGAAGTAATAAATTTGAAGATCACTGGGAAATAAATTTAGAATTCACCGCCATACACCATGAGGCGCAAGCGGCGATTAAAGATTTTGTCGACCAGCAGATAGAGCGCATTTAAGCTAACTCAGAGAAGGCATTAAGAGCGGTATAAAACCTGTATCAAATGAAAGCCAAACTGAGTTTTCACTGGCCCATGCACTTTGATCAACTCGCCCTTAAAAACGATTTTATCAAACTGGCGCACCATTTGGCCGGGTTTAACTTCCCCTAAATCACCACCCGCTTTTTGGCCTGAAGGACATTGTGAGAACTGTTTAGCCAACTTGGCAAAGTCTGCACCTTTGGCGATACGGTCGCGCAAACGGTTAGCTTCTAAACTGGTTTTAACAAGAATGTGGCGTACACCCGCTACTGGCATGGTCGTTCCTAAAATGATCTATTTCAGCCATTTTACCAGCTAAGCCAATAAATGGCTGCTTTCACGCTAAAATCATTACAGCTTAACTAATGATATTTCCTGACCATTTAGACAAAAAGATGACCAATCCCCCCCACTTTTACTCCAATTTATGTGAGAATAAGAAAATTTTAACGGAATCAAACAACATGTCAGTATTTGAAATCAAACATCCCCTGGTACAACATAAAATCAGCCTGATGCGCGCCAAAGACATGAGCACCCGTAGCTTTCGCCAATTAGCGGCCGAAGTAGGCTGTTTATTAACTTACGAAGCCACCAAAGATTTAGAGCTAGAAGACTTTCAAATGGAAGGCTGGGATGGCGAAATAACAGGTCAACGCCTAGTGGGTAAAAAGGCCACCGTAGTGCCAATCCTACGTGCAGGCATTGGCATGCTAGACGGTGTTTTAGAATTAATGCCTAGCGCTAAGATCAGTGTTGTCGGTCTCTATCGTGACGAAGAGACTCTAGAGCCCGTTACCTACTTTGAGAAGCTGACCAGCGATATGGACCAACGCATGGCGTTGATTATCGACCCTATGCTAGCAACGGGCGGCTCAATGAATGCAACCATCGAGTTGATTAAAAAATCCGGCTGCACTGACATCCGTGCCCTTATCTTAGTAGCTGCTCCAGAAGGCATAGCCAAAGTAAAAGCCGCACACCCAGATGTGGATATCTATACCGCTTCTATTGATGATCACCTAAACGAAAATGGCTACATCATTCCGGGTCTTGGTGATGCAGGCGACAAGATTTTCGGCACCAAATAACGTAACAATTAATAACTCCCTATTCTGAGGAAGATTTATGTCCGATCCTTCTACTGCAGCGAACACTGATCAAAACAGCTTTACTCAACCTGCTTGGCGTAATGCCCTAGCGGGTTTACAAATGCTCTTCGTAGCCTTTGGCGCGTTAGTATTGATGCCGTTAATTACAGGCCTAGACCCTAGTGTTGCATTATTCACCGCGGGCATTGGCACGATTTTGTTCCAATTTATTACAAAACATCAGGTGCCTATTTTCTTAGCATCGTCGTTTGTATTCATCGCACCGATTGCTTATTCCGTTCAAACTTGGGGCGTGGCAGCCGCCATGGGGTCATTGTTTGTTACCGGCTTAGTCTATGTGGCTATCGCGACACTTGTGGCTATTCGTGGTGCAGGCTTTTTACACCGTTTAATGCCGCCTGTTGTAACCGGCCCAATCATCATGGTCATTGGCCTTGGTCTTGCTCCTATCGCAGTTAATATGGCGATGGGCAAAACCGGTGATGGCGCTGCTGAATTATTCCCTTATATGGATTCTCTTCTTGTTTCCATGTCTGCCTTATTAACCACACTGCTCGTCGCCACGCTGGGTAAAGGCATCTTTCGCCTATTGCCGATTATGGCCGGTGTATTGGTTGGTTATATCATGGCTTCCATAATGGGTATGGTAAGTACTGAAGCAGTCGCTAATACAGAATGGTTTGCGGTACCGAACTTCATTACACCAGAATTTCACCTAGCAGCGATCTTATTTATGCTGCCTGTCGCCATTGCTCCAGCCATTGAACACGTTGGTGATATTCTAGCCATCGGTAGCGTAACGGGAAAAGACTACACCAAAAAACCTGGTCTGCACCGCACTCTATTAGGGGATGGCCTTGCGACGTCTCTATCTTCTTTATTCGGTGGCCCACCTAATACCACATACTCCGAAGTAACCGGTGCTGTGATGCTGACCAAAATGTTTAATCCACGCATTATGATGTGGGCTGCATGTTTTGCTATCTGCCTGGCGTTTGTGGCTAAGTTTGGTATTGCCTTACAAACGATTCCTTCTCCAGTTATGGGCGGCATTTTGATCTTATTGTTTGGTTCTATCGCAGGTGTGGGTATGAACATTCTAGTGAAAGCTCAGGTTGATCTTGCCGACCAACGTAACCTAGTCATCGTATCAACGACCCTAGTATTTGGTATTGGCGGTATGGCGATTGGTAATTCAGACTTTAGCCTAACGGGTATTAGCTTGTGTGGTTTGGTCGCGATTGTGATGAACCTACTATTGCCTAAAACACAAGTAGAGGAAGACGGTTTGGAAGAAAATAGCCTAAAACAAGAAGAAGCGATCGTTGAAGATTTAGTTGAGCACAAACGCTCTTAGATCCCTTCACAACCTCGCTCACAATAAAGCCGCTAGCTGGATTTCAGTTAGCGGCTTTTTTTATAAATGGCAGTACTACTCGATGTTATCGCTAGCGTTAATTATGGTATCGGCCAAGCCTGAGCACCATCAACTGGCAAACTATTTTGAATTAAGCTGGTGCAATACCCATCACTTGTCGAAGTATAAAATACCTGAGGCAATACTTTATAACCTTTAGCCGCGACTTGCGCTTTAGCTTTAGTACTTAATTCAAAGCCATACATAGCAAACCAATCAGTTAAATTTAACCGAGTAATTTCAGATAACGAAATAAACAAACGCTCATTTTTAGTCATGGCCCCAAACTCAGCTCGAGTATAATCGTCAAAACCTAAGGCTATTTTTCCCGTCGCCCAAGTCTCGTCTGAATTATCAAAACGCCACATTTCTCTATCCCAAATATGCATTCTTGGGTATAAATACCAGCCATTGGTGATCGTGCCTTCGGCCTGAGCGGCCATCATTAACTGCACATATAAAGCATGATGTTCAGACCAACTTTTCGTCAGACCATTTTCACCTTGCATATAGGCAACTGGATCAGCGGAGTTTTTACTGGCTTGCAAAGAAGTAAACATCGCTTCAAACGGTAGTCCTTGGCAACTCGCAGATTGGGCGGTTTCGTCTTCGTAAACAGATTTAGAAAAATACGAGTAGAAATTAGTATTTGAATGACCACCATAGCCTTCAAAGCGCATGTTTCCACGTTCAATACCATGGCCTAGTTCATGAAGATCACCGTGCCCTGTTGGGCTAAAATTCCACCCCGCATCATAAGGATTACCACTGCAACCCCAGCCACACGTTGGCTGATCGGCGTTCATATGCTTTACATGGTCGATAGTATCTACCGTTAAACCACGATTGGTTACAAAATCATGAATCTCTGGTTCTACATCGATACCAGGGCCCTGAAACCCTGCTAACTTATGCACCATATTATGAGTATAACGATAGGTTGCATTAGCAAAATCAGACGCTATTGGCCAAATGCTGCCTTCTAGGGAAGCACGCAATTTGGTTAGCTTAGAGTGTACTTCAAAGCCTTCTGTCGCTATTTCTGCCCAATCATAATCCCCCTGCTCCATCTTTGCGGCAAAAATCGCATCGTCTGCTGGGGTACGCCAATGCGGGTGACGGCCAATATTTTCAAACTGAAAACTCACTTCTATGTCTTTTTGGCTAAATCCGATTTGAATTGGGCCACCATAACTTGAAGTGAACGCTATGGTTTCACCAGAGCTAATTGCAACTCTCGAAGTCTGCAATAAATACGGCCGATTATATCTATTTTCATTAAAAATATGAGTCGCGCCCGTTCTTAAAGTATTAATAAATACACTAGTATCAGCGGGATTATTATCGGTACGCGTTACGGTGAAGGTCTGCCCTGGTAAGGCATAAACACCTGCCGAGCGAAATGAAGGTTTAGACGTTAACGTTACTTGTGTATTTTCTGGAGTTATATGGCTAAAGTCAGAACGACTAAAGTTGCCCATATCAGGCTGAACAGGATTTACAGTTCGAGTATTATAAACTGCATAATCAGCAAATAACGATTTAAAGAAACTGACATTATCTGTCGTTAACTTATCCATAGGATAACTAACAGTTTGACGATAATGATCGGCTAATAAAATTAGCAGTTTGTTTAGGCGATTATCTTCACCTTCGAAAATATTAAGTTTTTGGCTATTAAGATTATTGAATATGGTATTAACCGCGCTAGCACCATCAAAAAATTCACTTTGCACATTGGACTCACCAGGACAACTTCGAGTTTCACACTCGGTTAAATCAACGTTAAAGGATTTATTTTTGAAATTCGTCAGCATGTGTTTTACCGCTGCAATATTACTCGGTAAGGCATCATTAAGAGTGCTTGGATCAAAAGCGGATACGTACAACTTCCACCAATAATTATCATTGCCATGAGTAATATTTAATAGACTTAATAATGCTCGACCATGTTCCCCTATGCCACCATCATGCTGAATATAAATCACCGGAATATCTTGTGCGAGTGCATCTGCAATACTTGCCAAAACAGCCGCTTTATCATCACCTTCACGGGTAATGCGTGAGATGACAATGACATCAGGCTTACTCGCAATACAGCTCGCTAGTGCTGCGCCATCACAAGCGCCGTTTTCGTTATAGCTCACATTAGGGTAGTTATTATCAAACCAAGTTCGAGTGCTGCTGCGATCTCTAAACCAATGACTTTCATCTAGCTGGCTTAGCACCACATTAAGAGATGCTTTTTGTTTCGTATTTTGTGTTGTTAACCAATCAAAACTATTGACCATAAACTGGGTCATCTGATCGTTACCCAGCAAACGAAATGGGTTGCTGCCAAAAGCCAAATAACGACCCGTCGTTGCGGTTTGACTACCGGCAATGGCGATAGGCAATACTCGATCTACGCCATCAGTTTGATAACTATTAGTCGTATACAAAACCGTATCATTAAAAGGATATTGGCCATACAAAATAGCCGCATCATGGGAAGGGTCCCAAGCAATGCTGGTCAGTTTTTCAGTAGCAGAATCAAGCTTAAATAGCTGACGTTTAATATCGTTGAAACGGTTTATATTAATTTCTATTTCTGCCAGCGCTTCATCTAGAATCTCTTCGCTATTATTAACGACAAGCGCATTACCTGTTGCTAAGGCAACATGCACTGAAGGGTTAACAGTAATTGAAAAGGATAAAATTGAACTGAGTTTTCCGTCAGAAACCGTAAGACTAAAATCATGCTCACCAACGTCATTAATTGTTGGTATACCGATTAGACCATTACCTTTAATCTCTAACCAAGCAGGCAAGCCGGTAGCACTAATAGATACTTGATCGCCATCGACATCTTTAATCGTAGGATTAAAGCTATATTCGATACCCGCCTTGGCGATATCGGGAATGCCGCTTAGAACGGGGGCTGTATTTTTCGAACTAGCACTACTGTCAACGGATGTACCTGTATCCGTAGGGCTAGAGCCACTACAGGCAGTTAGCAATAAACAGAAGCAGAGCAGGTGAATATTTTTATAAGTTTTCAGGCGTTTCATACATGTCCAATAATTAGTAAACAATTCCTTGGTTAAATTTATGCTCCTAGCAATACCTCAATCGAGGCCTTTTTAATAAAATTAACAGTATCAGTAAAGAAAGGTTTTCAAATGTTGAGAACTAGTCGTGAAAAAGCTTTATTGCATGCTTTATCAATACGTTCAGATACCTGAAAGCAACAATAGTTACTTAAAGACACAGCGAGTTTTCAGCTATTACTATCTTGTATTGAATTTTTTACGAGGGGGGAAAGAGTTTGAAGTAATAAAAATTTAGACCACTCTCTTTAGTATCTTAAAGAGAGTGGTTATCTCATGCAGCCATTAACAGAAAAACTAATAGCTTAGATTGTCTATAGGGGATTTACGCGCTTTCTTTCAATTCTTTAGAAAGATTCATACTCGCGGCGCGGCGCTTCTCAGCACTTACCCAACGACCACGTTGCTCTTCAGTATTCAATACTAGTGGTGGCACTTTGGTTGGCTTACCATCGTCATCTACCGCAATCATCGTGAAGAAGCAGGTATTGGTATGACGTACTGATTTTCCTTTCATGTCCTCAGCAATTACTTTAATGCCGATTTCCATCGAGGTACGACCGGTATAATTAACCGTTGACAATAAAGTCACCAATTCGCCAATGAAAATCGGCTCACGAAAAACAACTTTATCCACTGACAAGGTTACGCAATATTTACCGCTGTAACGCATACCGCAAGTTAAGGCTGCCTTATCAAGCAACTTAAGCAATTCACCACCGTGCATCTTGCCAGAGAAGTTGGCCATTCCTGGAGACACGAGTTCGGTCATTTCTGTAGTAACAATTTGTGGCATAACCGTCTCTTTAATCTTTTCTTTAGGGAGTTGACCTGTTTAAAGCACATACCAAGCCAACCGCACTGATATGACTCATTTAAACTATTATCCAGCCCTTTAATAGAGCAATAGATAAAGCAAAGTCGACATTCTTGTGTGGCTGCATAATAACAGGTCTTATAAGTCTGGGCTATCGTATAGATTTTGCACTAGAGCTGTGCAAGATTAGACAGTTTAGGCACCATTAGAGCGCTCATTTATTGGTATAAGTTACTTTTTACCGTTGGCGGGCTTACCACCAGAGCGTAAATTGATCACCTTGCCTATGCTAGAGAACCAAAAATCCGCTCCCATAGACGCTGCGAAGGCACTGATAAACCAACCCAGTATCATTAATAGCCAGTCATACCATTGAAAAGATTGGCTGATAAAAGCAAAGCCATGCCAACCTATGGGAAGCTCTAAGGTTTCTAATTCATTGGTGGTGCGCTGCAGTACTTGGTAGCGCTGTTTTAGAAGCTCAACTTCATCACTTAGATCTTCGGCTTTAACGGCTTTCTCTGCGGAAAATAAGCCCTGCTGAGGAATCAATTTAGGTAATTGCTTAACCATCTCTGTGCGCAATTCATTATCATGGGGGATATCCCGAGCGATGCGAATGGAATCAATATTCATCAAGGCGGCTAAAATAAACGCCACCAGCAAGAGTGTCTTTTGAATCTGGCGTTTATACCAACCACTGACACGCACCATATTGCCCGTGAACCAGTTTTCAATTTTTTCTTTAAATATCGACTCATCATTTTCTGAATCTAACCACATTGCGGTTAACGATTGGCGCAAGCCTCCTTCTGGCAGTTCTTGCAGGCACTCGTTCAATGTTTTTTCTTCACTGGCATACAGCTGCAGACTATCGATTAAGGCAATACGAAAATTCTCAGAGGGGATATAAGAGGCTTTGCGATATTTATCCGATAACTTACTCAACATAGAGTGCTGTAATAAGTTATCCCCAAGCTGATCGTCTTCAATCAAATAGCGGATGCCACGCTCTAGCTGTTTACCACGCATGGATAATAAGCCAGAGATAAATTCAACCAGCGTACTGCACAATAAACTGAAAACTAGATAGACCGCCGCTAAACCTAAGGCAACTTCTACAATGATGTGATCAAACATAAACTTCCTTGTTACTGTTTTTAGACTTTCCGCGCCTGACGAATTTTATCGTAAGCGGTTTGGATTTCCTGAGTCTTTTCTTTTGCCAGTTTCATCATCTCGGCGGGTAAGCCTTTTGCTACCAACTTATCTGGGTGATGCTGACTCATTAGTTTACGATATTCTTTTTTCAAATCTTTATCGCTAACATCTGAGTTCACCCCGAGCACTGCATAAGCGGTCGCTAGCTCTCCACTACGACTTTGTCTTCCGCCCGCCCTTCCGCGACTACGCCCATCAGAACTAGACCAGCCTCCGGCAATTGATGCTTTTACGCGGGAATGTATCCACTCAAATTGAAATGCCGATATCCCTAAGTCTCGACATATTCGGTCTAGAATGCGACGTTCTTCTAACGTTAATTTACCATCGCTATAAGCAACGCTTAATTGGATTTCTAAAAACATTTGTGACAGTGAAGCTTGATGATTTAATGCTTCTTTTAAGCGGCGAAGGTCTGGGCCAAGATCAAAATCCGCATCTTTACCATCGGTAAAGTATTGAATTGCTTGCTGACGCATATCACCACTGAGTCCCATCTGGGTCATGATGTTTTGCGCAGCTTCTATTTCTTCATTTGAGACATGTCCATCAGCCTTGGCAATGCGCCCCATCACTCGAAATGTGGTGCGAAAAAATACTTGCTGAATTTGCAACTGTAACGAGCTATCTGAGTTAGAACCCGCAGCGCCATTAGAACGCTGCTGAATACCCAGCACATTACGTTCAATAAACTGATCGAATAAATGCCCAACGATTAGCCCGATAAATATACCAAAAGGGCCACCACTAAAAAGACCAAAGGTCGCGCCTGTGATTTTTCCTAACCAAATTTTCATACCGCGGACACCTGCTTTCTTTTGACGAGGTTTTCCACCTGTAGTAAACGCTCTGGCGTTCCTACATCAACCCAATCACCACAGTACAGCTCACCACTGACTTGGTTGCTTGCCATAGCCTGTCGTAACAACGGTGCTAAAGGGAACGCCCCCGCTTCAGAATTATTAAATAAAGCAGGGGTTAATAAACTGATGCCACTGAAGGTATAAGCTTGCTCACCTTCCAATTTATTTTGTTCTTTCTTGTCCTGCACAGCCGCAGAGGGGGTCAAAACAAAATCACCAGCGGGGTTGTGATCAGGATTTTTCACCAACCACACATGGCACAATCCTTTTATAGAAGCAGGTATCGCTATCTTTTCCCAATCGAGCCAAACATCACCATTAACCAATAAAAATGGTGCGTTGTTATCTTCTTTCTCTTGTATTAAAGGATCTTGCAGTAAAGACTCTTGTAGTAACGGCAGCGCATTAAAAATACCACCACCGGTTTCTAACGCTTCTGATTCGGCAGAATATAAAATGCGACAGCCAAACTGCGAACCATCACCTAAGGCTTCTTCAATCATGTGACCTAGGTAAGCGTGGTTAATCACGATTTCAGTAATACCCAGCGCGACCAACTGCTCAATGTGATGAACAATTAATGGTTTACCTGCAACGGCTAATAATGGCTTAGGGCAGTTATCGGTTAATGGTCGCATTCTTTTGCCTAGCCCCGCGGCTAGAATCATCGCTTTCACAGAAGAGTCCCTAAGTAATTGCCTGTTTATTTGTATTTGTTAAGGCGGGTAAAAAGGTATTTTCTAACCAAGTAGTGAACTTCGCAAACTCTGGATATAAACGTGACGCTTGTAAAATGTAATCACAGGTACGCGGCACATCCGCTAAATAGCCATGCTTGCCATCGCGAATACTTAAACGAGAAAAAATTCCTGCGGCCTTTAAATGACGCTGCATGCCCATTAAATCAAAATCACGAATCAGTTGTTGTTCTGATACTAATTTAGCCTGGCCACTATTGTCTTTATAATAAGACAACCAAGCCAATACCTGCTCTCGTGGCCATTGGATATAGCAATCTTTTAATAACGAAACTAAGTCATACGTTAGCGCGCCATACACCGCATCTTGGAAATCGATAATACCGATAAAGTCTTCAGTTTGATTTTCACCATCACTTTTGCAGACCATAAGATTACGCGAATGGTAATCTCTATGCACAATCACTTGTGGCTGAGCTAACGCTGACTGAGCTAAGGTATCAAATACTTGCCTCAGCATAGCTTTATCATCAGAGGATAATTCTAGCCCTAAATGCTTTTCACATAGCCAATCAGGGAATAGCGCCATCTCACGATCTAATAGCGGCTTATCATAAAAGGGGATATTGTCGGTTTTAGCCAACTGCTGTAATTCGATCAATGAATCAATTGATGATTTGTACAAACCATCAGCCGCAACGGCGGTTAACTCTGGGTGCAATAACACGTCACCAAAGTCTTCCAACAGCATAAAGCCTTGTTCTTCATCAAAGCCAAGCACCTGTGGAACCTTCACTCCCGCCTGAGACCAAGTCTTAGCGATATCGACAAACTGACGGCTATTTTCATGCTCAGGGGGAGCATCAACGGCAATCCAGCTCTTTTGCTCGTTATTTTGAGCATAATTGAGACGAAAATATCGCCTAAAACTCGCATCACCCGATACGGTTTCCATTTGAGCGGGTATACTGTGTCGATATAGTTGCTCGATCTGATCGGCGGCCCAGTGGGCTAAAATTTCCTGACGCTGATCCATGCTGGCCTCTTGACTTGGGGTTAGGCAGAAAAAAAGATTCGTTATACAATCTGCGTTTCGCCGCAGTTATTATTTACGCACCATAGCATAAGGATGGATCGGATTCTCCGATTTAAGATGAACAAAGCCTATTCCCTGTTAATCGCAGTTTTCAGTTCATTTTCTGCTCAATTCGTTATTGCAGAAGATACGACTAGCACAACCGAAGGCTTTGAATATACATTTCAGCCGCTATCTTGGTATCCGCTAGATGAGTTAACCGCCCAAGAAAAAGAAGGTATGCCAAGCTTTTGCGCTGGTAAATATCGACCTATTCCACTGACTCCTCGCACCGACGAGGCAACCTTAGTAGAAGCCAACGAATCCGATATCAATAAAAACGGTGATGCGTTATTAATTGGCGATGTTGAATTCAGCCAATTAGATCAAAAGATCCACAGCGACCAAGCCGTCTGGTCACAAAAAGAGCGCACGGCCGAATTTATGGGTAACGTCACCATTATCAATTCAGAATTGGTAATGACAGGGGAATACGCCAAAGTTAATCAAAACGATCAAGCTGCCTATGTAGAAAACGGTGAATATTCAATTCCCATGTCTCACATGCGAGGAAGCGCTGAGAGAATTGATAGTATGGGCGCATCGCTATTTAGCATGACAGGTTCTACTTTTACCTTCTGCGAACCTGGCAGAAATGACTGGGATGTTAAAGCCAGCGAAATTAATATAGATAGAGAAAACGGTATTGGTAGCGCATGGAATGCCAGAATTCGCATTAAGGAATTTCCGGTAATGTACTTTCCTTATTACCGCTTTCCTCTTGATGATCGACGTATGACGGGCTTATTGGACCCTACTTTTACAATTAATGGCAAATTCCAAGCAGAAGAGATGTCGATTCCTCTTTATCTTAACCTTCACCCCCAAGCCGATGCGACAATCACCCCAACAAAACTACTCGATCGTGGTGTCCTATGGGAAACCCAGTTCCGCCATCTAACCAGCCCTTTTGGTTATGGTGAATTGAATTACGGCATATTGGAAGATGATGGTCTCTATTTACAAGATGACCCCGATAACGATCCAAGTACCAACGAAGAAAAACAAGACCGCTGGTCTCTTAACTACCAGCAAAGCGGTAATATAACGGGCGGCTGGAATCATCGCTGGGAATATAATCGCGTCAGTGATAATGAATATTTTAATGATATGAGCCCTAGTGGCAGCATCAACCGTGATACTCACTTGCCGACACGGGGTGAAATATATTTTGATCAATCGGCATGGCACTTTGATGTGTTGGGTGAAGGCTATCAAACCATTGATGACAACATCGCGCTAAATGACCGACCCTACCAAAGAATCCCACAGGTTAACTTTACCTATAAGCCAGAAACAATTACGGGTTTAGGCGGCTCGATGGTTACTCAGGCGACTCAGTTTGAACGTAAAAATACTGATTTAACCGGTACCGATGCTGTGAATGGTAGCCGTTTAGTTTTTGATACCAGTATCAGCTATACCATGGAATGGCCCTTCGCTTATGTGACTCCTAAGGCCGAATATAAAATGCGCCAATACAGCCTAACGGACGTCGATCAAACTTTATTAGATGAAGGTTATGAAGAAAATCCAAGCTATGCGATTCCTAAATACAGTGTCGATGCCGGGATGTTCTTCGAGCGCCCGCTAGATTTATTTGAAAGTGATTTTATCCAAACGTTAGAACCTCGCATAATGCATTTGCAGGTTCCTTATGTTGATCAAAGCGACATTCCTAATTTTGATAGTAGTGAGCTGACCTTTAACTACAACCAACTATTTAGAGATTATCGCTTTAACGGTAATGACCGTATTGGCGATACCAATCAGACAACGCTTGGTTTAACGACTCGCTTTCTTAGAGACAGTGATGGCAACGAACTATTCAATGCCAGTATCGGTCAAATCTTTTATCATGCCGATCGCCAAGTACAACTAGAAGGCGATACTCTAGGCCAAGAAGACTTAACCAAATCGTCTTCCAGCATTGTTGAAAGTAACTGGTCGCCTTATGAAGAATGGCGCCTTTACGGTATGTTGGAATGGGGCCAGGCGCCTGAGGTTGTCGGGGAAGATACCGTAGACGAATTTTTACAACGACAAATCAGCATCGAATATAACGATGATATGAACCACATGGCGAATATCGGTTTACGAGAGAATATAGCAACCAAAATACGCCAGTTAGACATTGGTGTATTCTGGGCTCTAACAGATTCTTGGGCTTTCATCGGCAGCCGAAAAATGGATTTATGGAGCTATGACGAAGGGGAATTAAAGCCTGTTGATTCTGTAATCGAAGCGCTAGTAGGTCTTGAATATCAAACCTGTTGTTGGAATGCTAGATTGTTATACCAAGAACAAACAGAACGAGTCACCAGTGCAGATGCTACTACCGATAAACGCTATGGCATCTTGTTCCAGTTTGAACTGAAAGGCTTAGGCAAACTAGGTGCGAACCCAGACAAAGTAATGAATGAATCAATACGCGGCTATTCAACTCGTCGTTATTATGATTTTGAAAGCGAATAAGAGACCAATAAATGAAGAATAAAGCACTACTGGCCATCATCGCCTTATGTACCACCTTTTCACTGCAGGCAGCCCCAGTAGAAATAGACCGTATCAGCGCTATTGTCGATGATAGTATCATTATGAAAAGTGAACTTGATGCCCGTATTAATACGGTTAAACGCCAAATGGCAGGTCAGCTTCCACCAGACGATATACTAAAAGAGCAAGTATTAGAGCGTTTGATTCTAGAAAGTATTCAGCTACAAATGGCTGAGCGTGGGGGCGTACAGGTTTCTGACCAACAGCTTACCGATACTGTAAAACGTATTGCTAAGCAAAATGGTATGACCATTGAACAATTTAGCCAAGCATTAAAAAAAGACGGCTTATCTTATCGTGAAGCGGTTGAGCAAATCCGCACTGAGATGTTAATTAGCCGTGTACAGAAATTCCAAGTAAACAATCGAGTAAAGATTTCCGAGCAAGACGTTGATTATTTCCTCGCATCAAAAGCTGGCAAAATGGCCTCTGAAGAAGAGTATCGTATTAGCCATATTCTAATCTCCATTCCAAGCCAAGCTAGCCCTGCAGAAATTAAAAAAGCTCACAACAAAGCCCTGAACGTTATTAGAAGCATTCGCTCAGGTAAAGACTTTGGCCAACAAGCCATCGCTAATTCTAATGGCCGCAATGCATTAAAAGGCGGCGATCTAGGTTGGAGAAAAGAAGCTCAATTGCCGTCTTTATTTGCCGATGTTGTCACGCAACTAAACATCGGTGAAATCTCTGAGCCAATTAAAAGCGCCAGCGGTTTTCACATAATTCAAATTGCCGACCAACGTGGTGGCTCTACCTTCTTAATTACCCAGACTAAAGTACGCCATATTTTGGTAATGCCTAATGAAATCCGTAACGATGCTGATGCCGAATCACGTATTAATCAGGTATATAAAAAGCTAACCAATGATGGCGATTTCGCTGAATTGGCAAAAGAATACAGCGATGACCCTGGCAGTGCCGCCAACGGTGGTGACTTAGGTTGGGTAAACCCTGGAGACATGGTGCCGGCATTTGATACCACCATGAACGATAGTAAGCCAGGAAAGTTAAGCAAACCCTTTAAGAGCCAATTTGGCTGGCACATACTAGAAGTTGAAGGCCGTAAAGAAACCGACATGGGCCAGCAAGTGCAACGTAACCAAGTACATCAAATGCTGCAAGCGCGTCAGTTTGAAGAAGAATTACCCATTTGGCTGCGTAAGATTCGCTCTGAATCCTATGTTGATATTAAAGGCTTTTAGCTGATGGTTTCTTCTCTAGTTACGCCTGTTTTAGCCACTCCTGTTTTAGCAATAACGGCCGGAGAACCTGCGGGCATCGGCCCAGACTTGTGTGTGCAAATTGCCCAGCAAGCTTGGGATTACCAAATTGTAGTGATCTGCGATAAACAACTACTACTGGATCGAGCCAAACAATTAGGCCTACCGTTAGAGATTTCTGATTTTAAAGAGATTTCTGATTTTAAAGAGATTTCTGATTTTAAAGAGATTTCTGATTTTAATGAGCAGTCTCCTCAAACCAAAGCTCAGCCTCAATCACATAAACCAGGCCACCTGTGGGTTAAGCATGTTGCTTTAGCACAAGGCTCTGTAGCAGGTGAGTTGAATACGGCCAATGGTGCTTACGTACTCAAAACATTGGATATTGCAACTCAAGGCTGCCTAGACGGTCATTGGCACGCCATGGTGACTGCGCCTTTACACAAGGGCGTCATCAACGATTCTATTGAGGTTGAAACAGGCTCTTTCACTGGCCATACCGAATACCTGCGTGATTACTGCGGCTGCGATGAAGTCGTGATGATGCTAGCAACGGAAGATCTAAGAGTTGCTTTAGTGACTACTCACTTACCGCTTAGAGAAGTCGCCGATGCCATTACACCTGAACGCATCAGCCGCGTCGCGCGTATTCTAGATCACGATTTAAAGCACTTCTTTGGTTTAGAAAATCCGCGCATACTGGTTGCTGGCCTAAATCCCCATGCGGGCGAAGGCGGACATTTAGGCATGGAAGAAATCGACATTATTGAGCCAACACTCGCGGCTTTGAATAAAGAAGGCTTAAACCTAATTGGCCCGCTACCTGCCGATACGTTGTATACCCCAAAACATCTAGAACATGCTGATGCTACATTAGCCATGTATCACGATCAGGGTTTACCAGTATTAAAATTTCACGGTTTTGGTAGAGCCGCTAATATTACCTTAGGCTTACCGATTATTCGCACCTCGGTAGACCACGGCACAGCATTAGATCTGGCTGGAACAGGCACCGCCGATGCAGGCAGCTTAGAAACAGCATTAAAAGTCGCAGCCCAAATGGCAACGGCTTCCCAAAGCAACTGTTAAAAAAAGGTTACTATTTGGTTGTTAAAGTTTAGACAGAAAAGATTCATTATTGGGTAATTGTGTAGCAAATATGAGAGGCAGGGATCGCCGAACTTAAGGCTACACGGAAGTATTTACGCCGTTTTGTGGAATAAATACCCAGTCATTAATCGACTTTTAAAACCAACTAAATAGTTACATAAAAGACACGAATGAAGTAGAGAAATAATGAGTGATTTTAATGCCCCACGTTCAACGGGCAATAAGCGTAAAAATGCTGGCAGACCAAAGTCTGCAGCGCAAAAAGTTTTAACCGCTAATCAAGGCCATAAGGCCCGTAAACGTTTCGGTCAAAACTTCCTGCACGATGGCAATATTATCAACAAGATTGTACGTGCTATCAATCCTAAAGAAGGCCAAAATCTAGTAGAAATTGGCCCAGGTATGGGCGCGATCACTGGCCCTGTATTAGAAGCAGCAGGGGCTTTGAACGTAGTAGAAATTGACCGCGACTTAATCCCGCGCCTACGCACTCAGTTTTTTAACTACCCAAATTTTAAAGTCTATGAAGGCGATGCCCTGCAATATGACTTTACTCAGCTAATTGATAAAGAAGCCACAGATCCAGCGCCGCTGCGTATTATCGGTAACTTGCCGTATAACATCTCGACGCCACTAATTTTCCACCTACTAAGCTATACCGAACAGCACTTAGTACTCGATATGCACTTTATGCTGCAAAAAGAAGTGGTCGATCGCTTAGCGGCTGGCCCAGGAACCTCTGATTACGGTCGTTTAGGCATCATGGCGCAATACTGGTGTCGTGTAGAGCCGCTATTTATCGTTGGTCCTGGTGCGTTTAATCCGCCACCAAAGGTCGATTCTGCGATTGTGCGCTTAGTCCCACATACGACTCTGCCCTTTCCAACCAAAGACCATAATGTTCTTCAGCACGTAGTACGCCAAGCCTTTAGCATGCGTCGTAAGACATTACGAAATACCCTAAAAAGTATGATTACTGCTGCCGACATAGAAAGCCTAGATATTGATGCGGGCTTACGTCCAGAGCGTTTAAGTCTGGAACAGTACGTAAAAATTGCCGATTTTGTTTTTGAAAATCCTTTGAAAGCCGACACTTCGAACAGTGATGGCGAATAAACATGACTGATATTGATGCAAGCAGCGTGCTTCCCACACATCAGCTACCAGAAATAATCGTCACCGTGCAGCCTCAATATATTGCAGCTCAGTCGATTGTGGCAGAGCAAAAGTATGTTTTTGCCTACCACATAGACATTTACAACCCGAGCTTGCATCCTGTGCAATTATTGACTCGCCACTGGTTCATTACCGATGGCAATGGCACTCTGCAAGAGATTCAAGGCGATGGAGTGGTGGGTGAAAACCCCATCATCGCTCCTGGTGATAGTTACCAGTACTCTAGCGGTGCAGTGCTTAGCACGGAAGTTGGCAGCATGAGTGGTCATTACGGCATGCGCGTATGCCTGGAAGCAGAAGATGAAGATTTAGGGGCTGAGCAAGAAGATAACTTAATCTTCAATGCCCAGATTCCAGTGTTCACCCTAGCGGTACCTTCTGCACTTAACTAATTTAAATTAAACTCATTCGGTCTCTGATTGGGTATTTATTCCACAAAACGGCGTAAATACTTCCGTGTAGCCTTAAGTTCGGCAGTCCATGCCTCTCATATTTGCTTCACAATTACCCAACCATAGATCAAATAATTTCTTCATATTATAAATCTGTGAGGTTTGTTTTCGTGGCAACTTACGCAATTGGTGACATTCAAGGCTGCTACGACTCCTTAATGGCCTTATTAGACAAAATCGATTACGACGATAACAGCGATACCTTATGGTTTGCTGGAGATTTAGTAAATCGAGGCCCTAAGTCATTAAAAACCTTACGCTTTATTAAAGGCCTTGGGGATAAAGCTATCTCGGTGCTTGGCAACCACGACCTGCATTTATTAGCCTTATACTTTAACGAAAACAATCCAAGAAAGTCCGATACCCTAGAAGCCACACTTAACGCCAATGATAGCGAAGAGTTGATGCACTGGTTACGTTGCCTGCCTTTGGTACATCACGATGAAAGCTTAAATGCACTGATGGTTCATGCTGGTATTCCACCTAACTGGAGCGCCAAAAAAGCACTTAAACGCTCATTAGAAGTAGAAGAATTTATTCAATCACCTGACTTTCGTGAATTTTTTAAAGTCATGTATGGCAATAGCCCAGATCAGTGGAACAAATCCCTAGCAGGGATGGATAGATTGCGCGCTATCGTTAATTACTTCACTCGCATGCGCTTCTGCACGCAGCAAGGGCAGCTAGATTTGCTAACCAAAGAAGGGCTGAATAAAAAGCCAGCAGGTTTCTCTCCTTGGTTTGAACTTGAACGTAAAGCAGCTGATACTCGAATATTCTTTGGCCATTGGGCCGCGCTCGAAGGCAAAACAGATACCCGCAATGTATTTGCCTTAGATACTGGCTGCGTTTGGGGTGGAAAATTAAGTGCTATGCGCTTAGAAGATGAAACCTGGTTTCGAATCTCCTCACAAGAGCATAAGGCTAAAGAAAATCAATCTTAATAACCTGGATAGCAATATGAGTACAATAATATGAGTACATCGACCCCAAATTTCACTCGCATCAGCGCTAACGATGCAAAAGTATTGATCGAACAAGGCCCAAGCCAGATTATTGATATTCGAGATGTGATGAGTTTTCAAACTAGCCACATGACAGCCGCTACTCGTATCGACAATCAAAATATTGAGCCATTTATGGCCCAAGCAGATCAACAAGCGCCACTCATTGTATGCTGCTATCACGGCAATTCTAGCCAAAATGCCGCGCACTATTTTAGCGAACAAGGCTTTCAACAAGTCTATAGCCTAGATGGTGGCTTTGAACAATGGAAAGTACTGTTTCCAGAGCTTTGCGAGAGTTAATTCCTCCCCCCCACATTTTCGGCATGTTCTATGCCTATACTTTAATAACAGTATTTAATTCACAAAATTTTGACACTCATTATTTTGTGAATTTTTAATCTCTATTATTTGAAAAAATACGTTAATAATTATTCTTTTTGTGACTTTTTACTAAACTTACAAACTAAGGATAATAAATTCTGTCAAAACGTCATATATTGAATAGAGACATTCAACTTTACGAGCCAGCATATGCAGTAGCTAAAACCATTTTAAGAACCAGTTAGGGGAATTATTATGAGCATTTTCAACCACTTCCAGTCGCGCTACCAATCGACGCAAGAGGAGGTGATGTCATTACAAGATTACCTCGAACTGTGTAAGCAAGATCCTTCCGTTTACGCTTCTTCCGCTGAACGTATGCTAATGGCTATTGGCGAACCCGAACTCATTGATACCGCTCTCGACCCTAGTTTAAGCCGAATATTCTCCAACAAAGTCATCAAACGCTACCCCGCTTTCTCTGAATTCTATGGCATGGAAGAAGCCGTTGAACAAGTCGTCTCATTTTTCCGCCATGCTGCTCAGGGCTTAGAAGAAAAGAAACAAATCCTCTATCTATTAGGCCCAGTGGGTGGTGGTAAATCTTCACTAGCAGAACGCTTGAAAGAGCTAATCCAACATATTCCCTTTTATGCGATTGAAGGCTCCCCTGTTTTTGAATCGCCGTTGAGCTTATTCGATGCAAAAGAAGATGGAAAAATACTGGAAGAAGATTTTGGTATTCAAAAACGCTCGCTAGGTAAAATCATGTCACCCTGGGCGGTAAAGCGTCTGCACGAATTTGGTGGCGATATTAGCAAGTTTAAAGTCGTTAAACTCTACCCCTCGATTTTAGACCAAATAGCCGTGGCTAAAACAGAACCAGGCGATGAAAATAATCAAGACATTTCATCGTTAGTGGGTAAAGTCGATATTCGTAAACTGGAAGATTTTTCTCAAGACGATCCCGATGCCTACAGCTATTCTGGTGCGTTATGTCGAGCGAACCAAGGTTTGATGGAATTCGTAGAAATGTTTAAAGCCCCTATTAAGGTGCTGCATCCATTATTAACAGCAACCCAAGAAGGAAATTATAACGGCACCGAAGGCACAGGATCTTTACCTTTTGAAGGTACTATTCTCGCTCACTCTAACGAATCAGAATGGACTGCTTTCAGAAATAACAAAAACAACGAAGCCTTCTTAGATCGGGTTTATATAGTTAAGGTTCCTTATTGCTTACGGATTAGCGAAGAAGTAAAAATTTATCAAAAGCTACTTGATAATAGTACCCTTGCCGAAGCTCACTGCGCACCCGACACATTAAATATGCTGGCCAAATTCACCGTACTTTCACGCTTAAAAGATTCTGAAAATTCCAGCATCTATTCTAAAATGCGTGTTTATGATGGTGAAAATTTAAAAGACATAGATCCCAAAGCAAAATCCTTACAAGAATATAAGGACTTAGCAGGTGTGGATGAAGGTATGCAGGGATTATCTACCCGTTTTGCTTTTAAAATTCTATCACGCGTATTTAACTTTGATACCACTGAAATAGCCGCCAACCCTATTCATCTACTTTATATCATTGAACAAGCGATCGAACAGGAGCAATTCCCAGCGGAAACTCATGATCGACTATTAAATTTCATCAAGGAATATATCGCCGCTGAATATGTCGATTTTATTGGTAAAGAAATTCAAACAGCCTATTTAGAATCCTATTCAGAATACGGGCAGAATATTTTCGATCGCTATGTTACTTATGCCGATTTCTGGATTCAAGACCAAGAATACCGCGATCCTGAAACTGGACAAATTTTAGATCGTGGTGCGATTAATGAAGAGTTAGAGAAAATTGAAAAACCAGCGGGCATTAGTAACCCTAAAGACTTCCGCAATGAAAGCGTAAACTTTATTCTACGCGCTAGAGCCAATAATAACGGTAAAAATCCCTCGTGGCAGAGCTATGAAAAAATGCGCTCTGTGATCGAGAAAAAAATGTTCTCCAATACCGAGGACTTATTACCCGTTATCTCCTTTAGCGCTAAATCGTCTTCCGAAGAGCAAACCAAACATGATGATTTTGTTAATCGCATGGTTGACCGTGGTTATACCGAGAAGCAAGTAAGACTATTAGCCGAATGGTATTTGCGCGTACGGAAATCTCAATAAAGTAGAGCTCTTATAAGGAGGCCCCTATGTCGTACTTTATTGATCGTCGTTTAAATGGAAAAAATAAAAGCTTGGTTAATCGCCAACGTTTTTTGCAGCGCTATAAAAAGCATATAAAGCAAGCGGTATCGGAAGCCGTTAACAAACGCTCCATCACGGATATGGAACGTGGTGAGAGTATTAGCATTCCTAGCCAAGATACCCACGAGCCTATTATTAGCCATGGCCAGGGAGGACAACAGACACGTATTTACCCAGGTAATAAACAATTTGCTGCAGGTGATAGAATTGACAAACCCAAAGGCGGTGGCGGTGGCTCTGGTCGCGGTCAAGCGAGTAATCAAGGTGAAGGCGAAGATGAGTTTAGTTTTTATATCAGTAAAGAAGAATTCTTAAACTATATTTTTGAGGATCTTGCTTTACCTAATATGATGAAAAAAACGCTATCAAGCCAAGATGAATTCGAAACCCGGCATGCAGGCTTTGTTACCGAAGGCACTGCCAATAATTTATCGATAGTGCGCTCTATGCGTAATGCACACGCTAGACGTATTGCATTGTCTGCAGGTAAAAAGAAAAAGCTAAAAGAACTGCTGGCAGAGCAAGAAGCACTAGAAAACAATCCAGATGGTTTTAAGCAGCAAGCGCGTTTATTAGCATTAAAAGAAGAAATTACGTTATTAAAATCTCGAATTAAAAAAGTCCCATACTTAGATACGTTCGACTTGCGCTATCGCAGCCAAGTTAAATACCCTGTACCCAGCAGTAAAGCGGTGATGTTCTGTTTGATGGATGTCTCTGGTTCAATGACTCAAGACATTAAAGAAATCGCCAAGCGCTTCTATATTCTACTGTATCTATTTTTGCAAAAAAACTACGACAAAATCGAATTGGTATTTATTCGCCACCATACCAGCGCAAAAGAAGTCACCGAAGAGGAGTTCTTTTATTCTAGAGAAACTGGCGGCACAATTGTTTCTAGCGCACTGAAATTAATGCACGAAATAGTACAAGAGCGTTATTCTGCCAGCGAGTGGAATATCTACGCAGCACAAGCATCCGATGGCGATAACTGGGATGATGATAGTCCTCAATGCGCCAACTTATTAACAAACTATATTTTGCCCGAAGTACAGTACTTCTCTTATATAGAAATCACCCCACAAAATCATCAAGCCCTATGGCACGCCTACGAAAAGCTCAGTACTGGCTGGCCACACGAGTTTGCCATGGCACAAATTAAAGATGCTGGAGACATCTACTCTGTTTTCCGTGAATTGTTTGCTAAACAAACTAATAGCGCGACAAGATCGAGCCCGCAAGGAGAGAGTGCATGAGTTATATATCAACCGACTCCGAATGGACGTTTGAGCTGTTAGAAGCTTACGATTCTGAAATTAAGCGCATTGCCGAGGGATTTGGCTTAGATACCTACCCCAATCAAATTGAAGTCATTAGTGCAGAGCAAATGATGGATGCCTACGCCTCGGTTGGTATGCCATTAGGTTACCACCACTGGTCTTATGGTAAGCACTTTTTAGCCACGCAGAAAAACTATCAGCGTGGGGCAATGGGCCTAGCCTATGAAATTGTCATTAACTCTAGCCCCTGTATCGCTTACTTAATGGAAGAAAATACATTGCCGATGCAAGCGTTAGTTATCGCTCACGCTTGCTACGGCCACAATTCTTTTTTCAAGGGTAATTACTTATTTAAAACCTGGACCGATGCTAGTGCAATTGTTGATTATCTGGTTTTTGCCCGCAGCTACATAAAAAAATGCGAAGAACGTTACGGCATTGAAGAAGTAGAACAGACTCTCGATTCATGCCACGCCTTAATGAACTACGGTGTCGACCGCTATAAACGCCCAAAGCCTATTTCTGCCGAAGAAGAAGCCCAGCGCCAAGAGGAACGTGAAAATATTCTTCAGCAACAGGTGAATGATTTATGGCGTACCATTCCAAAAGGACACGAAGAAGAAACAAAGAAAAATAAAGGTAATTTCCCAAGTGAACCACAAGAGAATTTACTCTATTTTATCGAAAAAAATGCTCCACTGCTTAAGCCTTGGCAACGAGAAATAATTCGTATTGTACGTAAGATGGCGCAGTACTTTTACCCTCAGCGCCAAACTCAGGTAATGAACGAAGGCTGGGCGACCTTCTGGCACTACACTTTACTGCATAGCTTGTACGATGAAAAATTAGTCAATGAAGGCTTTATGTTAGAGTTTCTCAGCTCACATACCAATGTTGTCGCTCAGCCCTCATTTGACTCCCCCTATTATAATGGCATCAACCCTTATGCGCTGGGCTTTAATATGTTTCAAGATATCAAGCGTATTTGCCAAGAACCTACAGCAGAAGATAAAGAATGGTTTCCTGATATAGCAGGATCAGATTGGCTAAAAACCCTGCATTTTGCCATGCAAAACTTTAAGGATGAGAGTTTTATTCAACAGTATTTGTCTCCTAAGCTGATTAGAGACTTCAAACTCTTTAGCCTCTATGATGATGAACGCGCACCCAAATATCTAGTTGATGCGATTCATAATGAAAAAGGCTATCGAACCATTCGAGACAACCTATCTCAACAGTACGACCTATCCTATCGAGAACCTAATATCCAAGCATGGTCTGTGGATTTAACGGGGGACCGATCTTTAACGTTACGACATACCATGCAAGACAATATCCCGTTGTCAGATGACTGCGCTGAAGTGATGAAGCATCTACATACACTGTGGGGGTTTGATATTCACTTAGAAACTTACAGTGAAGGCAAGAGAATAAAGACCTTAACTTGCCCAGAAAACAACGCCACTGAGCCAGTATCCTAATAGATTCAACAATCCTACTACCTTTTTGTATAGTCGATATTTATACCGTCAAAAGGTAAGTTGTAACAAAACAACTTGGGGTAGAAAGATGGATACTAAAAAACTTAGAATTGCAGTTTCTGGTACTTATTCAACGGGTAAGTCAACGACCACTGAAGCATTGTCTTTAGTTACAGGAATACCGCGTACACACGCGCTCACTGCCCGAGAAATATTAGTCGATTTATTACCAGGGAAAAGACTTGAGGAGCTATCCGCTGGAGAATTGATTGCGCTTGGTTTAAGACGATTAGAAGAAAGAATTCATCACGAAGCATCAGAGCCTGGTTCATTTATCAGTGATGGTTCAGTCATTCATGAATGGGTTTATGGTGAAGCTAGGATGAAGGCTGGAATCAACCCTTCTGCAAATATATTCCACCGTATATTCAATGAAATCGTCGGCCTTCCGATAAAACCTTTTTATAAAGCCTACATGGAAGCCTATGGCAAGGTTGTAAAATCAAGAGCAAAGCGAGTTTACGATGTATACATTCATTTGCCTGTCGAATTTGATCTAGTTTCAGATACCCACCGCCCAGTTTCCGAACCTTTCAGAGAACTATCTGATAAAATATTACTAGATACCTTAAAAGAAATAAACATTCCGTATCATGTAGTTGGAGGCACTGTTTTTGAAAGAATAACAAAGATCGTTGAGCTATTGGATCTACCAGTTGTTATGGATATCAAAGAAGCAATAACCATCGCAGAAAGCAGAGTTAGAGAAAGCATTGAAGTGATAGAAAAAGACGCAAGACACCACTCTAATCAACTACAAACATCACGTCTGAAAAGACTGAAATACATGTTCCGTTATTAATATAAATATTCATAGTATTGTATTAATATTTTACTAATGAGAATTCATTAAAAGCTGACTTTTCATATTCATATTCTATTTAAATATCTTTAGAATGCAGACACTATTTAATAGATAGTGCCTGCATTAACTACTAGATTATTTTAATAGGATACAGTATGAATGCTAGTTCAGAGCAACTACGAGAAACTCTAAAATTTACAGAGCAGTATCTTGGAGTACATTCAGAAGATGATATAAAATCATCCATCCCCTGGCTGAACAAGATAATAGATTTCGATTCGGCGCTAATAATCAATGTTAAGCTAGGGGATATCGGTAATCCTAAAATTACTAGCATGGTTCCTTACTTTAGATCTTCAGACCTGCATCAATGCAGCGCTAATTCAATTGAATCTAGTAATATTCTAAATCATTTAACAACAGCGCTTTCTAAACAGAAGACTTTCACTCACAAGTGCCCAATATCTTGCTCAGGAAGTGGATTGATATCAGGCATTAGTAATAGTGAAAATAATACTGCTACTGCTGTCGTTCTAATGAACAAGGAAAATACTGACTTTTCCATTCAAAATCAAATTATTGACTATGTATTGCCACACATAGATTCCGCCATTGCGCGCTACGTCCCTAATAATGCGATAAATCTTAGTGACCGACAACTACAAGTACTGGAGTGGGTCTCACAAGGAAAATCCAACTGGGAAGTTGCATCAATTCTTAATGTTTCTGAAAACACCATAAAATTTCATGTTAGTAATATTTGTAAAAAGCTTAATGTTCACAAACGCTGTCATGCAATTGCCATTGCTTCCAAATTGAAGCTGGTTAATCAATAAAACTACCTTTTCGTGTAGTCGAATAAGCATAAATAGAAGAGTAGCCTAGCGATATAAATTTATCACTAGGGTACTAAAAATGAAATCAGCAATTCATATTGATGAAATATTGGGCTTAGGCGAGAAAAGGTATTTTGGTGCTGGTTACAAGCAAGTAAAACACGACCTATGCAATATCCATATAGATCCTGAAAGTAAACGTTTTGATGCTGAAGTTTCTATTTACTATCCTAGTAACTGGTCAAATAAAGAAACATCAAAAGAACTGAAGCCTCACCTAAGCACCATTGATGCATACATCATATCTAGCCAATTAGTTGAAGCATTCATCAGCTACTGCCAAATATTAACTCAATCTGAAATGAAAAGTTCATGGATTAGAAAGCTATCTATCAAGTCAGGTAAAATCTCAATAAATGACTTGCACAACATCCCTTTAGAAGGACTCCTCGAAAATACAGAAGGTTCAATAAACAGTTTAAATGGCAGCATTTCAACTTTCAAAATATTACTAGGTGGATTTTCTATTTTACTTGAACTTGATCATCCGCCAATAAGAAAGATATCTAATTTCAATATAGGCTACTTCAATTCAATTGATCATATTTTTAACTATAGAGAAACCTCTTACTATGGAGGTCAGTATAAAAACCTGAGCCATGATATCGTAATCAATGACTCTAATAAGCAATTACTTCGAGCAGACATTAACATCATTAAAGGTACAGAATATTTTGCACATGATAATTTAGGCGCAAAGCATTCTGATTTCTACAACCCCCTTGATATTCTTATTAGCTGCGCACAACTTTGCCAAGTTCTCATGTACAAAATCGATGATTTAGATAGAAAAAACACAAAGAATCTTTGGATGCGATCCATCACTGTATATTGTCCAAAACCCTTATTAAAAGAAGGCAATCTTCCTGTAACAGTAAGTGTCGACAAATCAAAACGATTTAAAAAATCAGGAAGCGAGTGGAGAATGGCCGATCTATCAGGCATGACCTACCTAGACAACGAGTGTTACTTAGAAGCCAACGTAGCACATGAAGTCAAGTCAGTCAGTATTGCTGAGCCCGCATAGGAGTCAAAATAATGAAGAATACCTTTGCATTTTTTGATTTTGATGGAACCCTTACAAACAAGGATACATTAACAGGCTTTACTAAGTTTTTAATGGGAGACCGCTACTGGCTAACGTTCTTATTATTCTTACCCATTTTCATTTCATATAAACTCAATATTATTAATCAAAATAGAACTAAAAAACTATACCTATACTTTTTCCTACGACAATATTCAGAAAAAACGCTTATTGCCACAGGAGAGAATTATGCTAATAATATTATTGATACCATAATAAATCCAAACATTTTAAAAAGATTAAACTGGCATAAAGAAAACAAGCACTCAGTTTATATTATTACGGCTTCATTAAAGTATTGGATAGAGCCATGGTGTAAAAAAAATAATATTAATTTGATATGTACAAACATTGAAATATCAGATGGAAAGGTAACAGGCAACCTTTTAGGAAGAAATTGCTTTGGTGAAGAAAAAGTAAATCAAATACAGAGGATTATCAAAGCAGCTCAGTTAACTTCTATATTTGCCTACGGAGACAGCATTGGAGATTATCCAATGCTAACTCTTGCTGATTATTCATACGACTGTTCAAAAAACACTAACTCCCCCTACACTCTCGCTAAAAAGGAATCTTGGTATGCTGAGTAAATATACTAATCTGATATTATCTAACCGATGGAAAATAATTTGTATGTGGTTGCTTATATTCGCAGCCTGCTTTATGGGGGTAACTAAAATAAGTTTCTCATCTGACTACCGAGTATTTTTTGGCGAGGACAACCCTGAATTACTAGCGTTCACTAAAATTCAAACCACCTTCGATAGCTCTGACAATGTCCTTATTGCTATTCAAAATAAAGACGATAGCTCTATATTCAACAAAAATAGCTTAATTGCACTTCAGCAGTTAACTAATGAACTCTGGAATACGCCAAATTCAACTAGAGTTGATTCTTTAACAAACTACCAGTTTAGCCACGCAAAAGGAGATGAACTCATTGTTGCTGATCTAGTAGCAGAAGATGACTTATCCCCAGCGGCTATTGCCCTTTCGAAACAGAGAGCGATGAATGAAAAGCTATTGCTTAACAAGCTTGTCTCAAAAGATGGCAAGGTAGGAGCTATTAATATCACAGTGAAACTTCCTGGCATTATGCGAGAAGCTGAAGTACCGGAGGTTGGCGAATATATCAATAAAGTCATCGCTCAAGCAGAGTTAGATTATCCAGAGCTTAACTTCTATGCCACTGGCCAAATCATGATGAACAATACTTTGGTTGAGGCAAGTAAATATGACTTAGGGGTTCTATTTCCGATTACCTTACTAATCATCATTTTAGGAACCGGCTTGTTTGTAAAAGGAACCTCTGCAACCGTTGGGGTTTTTCTTGTTATTATTTTTTCATTGGTTAGCGCTTTGGGCATTACAGGCTGGCTAGGTATTCAAATGACACCACCGTCTGCAACAGCACCAACAATTATATTGACGTTAGTTGTTGCAGACTGCATGCATATATTAAGCAGCTATTTCTTCAACCTCAGATCAGGCCTCAATAAAATAGAATCAATGGCGCAAAGTTTAAGTCTCAATTTCAAAGCTGTTACCATCACAACCATCACAACCGTACTCGGATTCTTAACATTAAACTTCTCAGACTCACCGCCCTTTCAGGATCTAGGTAATATCACAGCATTTGGTGTTATTGCGGCTTATTTTTTAGCCCTTTCGCTATTACCTGCTGTTATCACGCTTTTACCCGCTAAACCGAAACGGGCCAGTAGTAAACAAGCCTCATACATTAAAGGATACGTTGCGTTCATCAATAAGAATACTAAGCAGTTAATGTTAGTGGTTTTTTCTATCACACTGTTTATTGCCTGGGCTCTACCTAAAAATACTATTGATGATAACTTTTATGATTATTTTGGTGAATCATTTGCAACACGACAGGCTAATGATTTTATTTTCGAAAATCTAACGGGCATCGCATCTTTAGAGTATAAAATAGATAGTAATAGCAAGATGGGAATTTCTGATCCTGAATTCCTCGCCAAAGTTGAGAATTTTTCACAATGGTTTGAATCTCAACCTGAGACCTATAACGTTAATGTTATTACCGAAACCTTTAAGCGCTTAAATAAAAATATGCATCAAGACAATTCTGAATGGCTTAAACTGCCTGATGATAAATCCCTTGCGGCACAATATTTATTACTTTACGAAATGTCTCTGCCATATGGGCTTAACCTCGATAATCAAATATCGTTTGATAAGTCATCACTCAGAATGGTAGTTACCTTAAAGAAAGGACCTTCCAGCCAATTGATTCGCCTTGATAATGATGCTCAAGATTGGCTAAAATCCCACAATATGTCTTCGATGGTCAGTGCTGGCGTTAGCCCTGACATGATGTTTGCTAAAATAGGCCACAGAAACAACCGGACGCTATTATGGGGAGCTTTGATCGCTTTAGTGGTCATATCACTGACTCTTATCGTTGTATTTAAAGATATAAAAATTGGCTTATTATCCTTAATACCTAACCTATACCCTGCAGGAATTGCATTCGCAATTTGGGGAATTGTTGTCGGTGAGGTTGGCCTGAGTTTATCCGTCGTTGGCACAATGACATTAGGCATTGTTGTGGATGATACGGTTCACTTCTTGAATAAGTACATGCACGCAACAAGAAAGATGGGGAAAGATTCAGTACAGGCGCTTATCTATACCTTTGAAACCGTGGGACCCGCTATTTTAGGGACTACTCTGGTTTTATCATTAGGATTTTTAGCCTTAGCCACATCACCATTTAGATTGAATAGTGACATGGGACTTATGACATCAATAACGATTGTTATTGCACTTCTATTAGATTTTATAATTTTGCCCGCGCTGTTATTAATCTTTGATAAATTCAAGAAGCCTGTATTGGATAACCAAACAGACAACATTGAACTAGCGCAGCAAGGTTAATAGCGATAGCGACTCTACCAAGCGATAACGATATCATCTCTTTGTATCGACAATTGCTGGGCCGAGCCAGCAAGTTCAGCCACGATAAACTGTGGTTGAACTTGTTTAACTGTCGCCTTCATATCAGCACTGGTTAGCTCAATACGCGGCTCTAAATCTAGATTATAAAAAGTACCACTGCGATAAATACTGAATTTATCCCCAGGGCGAATACCCGCCCCTGCTAACGCTTCAATATGCAAACGCTTACCTTCAGTCTTAATGATTTTCGCCATAAAAGGCTGGCAACGTAATGACATAGACACATCATCAATCGCCCCCGCTAATAAATCTTTAACCGCATGGCCATAATTACTTTTCCAAAAAGCTGGGCTAGCAAAACGAATATTAGCTCTGCGATTTAAATTCCATTTACCTTGAGTCGCATAACTATTACTAAAGATAAGTGCGCCACTAAAACCATCATGAACAAACACATCAACTGCAAACTGACGTTCCGTCGGCTCGTCTGTTAAGCCCACAAGACTCAACCAACTTTCATCCTGTTCGACTCTTTCAGATGCAGTAGAAACGGTATCTAAACCCCGAATAATTCCAGAAACAATATACTGAGCCCCTAAACTTTGCGCCAATGCAATCGAGGTTGTTAGATGACGCTGCTGGTTTTGTACTGTCGGAGCAAATGCAGGTCTAGCATAAAGGCCTATATGACTCGCATCTAACGCATGCATTTGGCCAGTATCGTTGAGGGTATTAATAAATAGACGAGCAAGATCTTGCTCGATATTTTGCAACTGCCCTAATGAGGTTTGCTTAGGAGATACCAAACCAAAACCTGTTACCGCTACCGCCTTGCGTAAATTATTACCTTGTTGACACATTTCTACCGGCTTAACATCTGCGCGAATCGAAACGCTATAAATTCCGTCTTCGGCTCCTTCCCATAAAACCTCAACATCCTTTACCCGAGCTTGGCTTTTTAATTCGATATCATCTTGTAGCATTGCCCCTTTACTCATTAGCTGGGTGCTAACAACATGAGCTTCTGCTCGTAGACTCGCCTGACGCATAGCGTCTTCTAATGCTTGTTGGCGAGCATAATTAATCGGCCCTGCAATCGGTGCCTGACCCTGTACTTCTACTACAAACGCTTCGGCCAAAGAAATCCAGCTAACTAATATAATCAACAGTATTTTCATTTCCTGTTCCTCTATGCGTTGTGTCGTTGTTATGAAAAATCATTAATGACTTTTAAACTAATCAATAAAGTAATAACCCGTTTCAGGAACCGCACTTTCTTGTTTAATTCGCGCCCGCTGACTATGAGCAACGCTGGCACCATCACTGCCTAACGGCGCACGGCAATCGACATTGAAACGTTGACTATCCATGGTCTGTAAACAATTACGGAAACCCTGATCGATGACCATTTCAAGAATGGTTTCTACTGAGCCATCTTGCATCACATCGCTAGAAACAACTCGAGCGCCGTGTATATAAGTATCAACATAGGTACGGAACCTATCATTCTGCACGGCTAAATCTCGAACCGTTGTACTACCCTGTAAGGCCGTGCCATAGACACGTTCGACCATCGAGCGATAAGCATCAAGCTTAGAAGCACGAATAGCCATCAGCCGACTCTGAGACGCTGTTAATGACTTATGCTTTACCGTCGCTCCATAACCCACGACCCGCAAAACCATTGGGGCAATAGGATCAACTTCTTGCGTAACCGGCTGCAAGTGAGCCTCTGGGTCTTCCGAAATAGAATCATCAGCCATCATGCTTGAGCATGCCGTCAGAAAGAGACTGAGGCATAGCAGCACATAAGATCCCAATTTATACATTTTCATACCCACTCCTACCGTCGTCTATTAGCTGCCAAATGCTTGATACTTCAATTATCTAGAAGGTGTATCGGCTATATCCTGAATATATTTAGCTTTTTTCTGTAGAAGTTTATCCAGCGAGCTGTGCCACTGATATAAAGCCAGTGCTAACAATAAGATAGAGCAACCAATTATTGCCGTGAGACTTAATACCTCACCTTTTATTAAATTCCCCCATAGCATGGCTAAGACTGGTGCAATTAAGGTAATCAATGCGACTCGAGCCGTCGGCAAATGCTTGAGGATATAAAAATACATAATAAAACCGAGCAACGAACCGCAGCTGATTAAATAACCCAGCCCAATCCAGCTGGTTAATGACACGGACTCAGGAATTTCAATACCAAAAATAGGCACCGTTAAAATGAAACCTAAAGACGACAGCCATAGTGTGCCGCTCGTCTGCACAACTGGGTGCAGCCCAGCATTAACCTGCTTTACCGCTACAGCGCTAATAGAAAAACAAAGTACGGATAACAAAGTACCTAATATTCCACGCCATACCTGGCCACCAAAACTCAACTGACCTGCGATAACGATATATAAACCCGTGATACCTAGAACCAAAGCAATAATTCTTGCAGCGGTTAACTCACGCTCTTTCAACCAGATGTAGCCCAGCACACCGCTTAACATAGGGCTTAGGCCATAAATAACAGAGATCAAACCAGAGGGAACATAAGCCGCTCCCCAATATACAAACATCATGGCGCCATAAACCCCAATCGCTCCAGCAGCATAACTCTTCAATGCCAGTGGGGTAAAAATTAACGACTGACGCAGAATCATCAATAACGGCATTGATAAAATGGCACTGCCCCACATACGTAGACTTAAAGCCGTATAAAAAGGTAGCTCTTGTTGGCTTATCTGAATAGCCAAAGGGGTACTGGACCATATTAAGATCACAGCAAGATAAGCGAATAGTACCGGCATTTCCCTGCATCCTATCAATTAAGGTATTAAAATAAGGTGTTGAATAACAATTAGTTTCCGTTACTTTCGTAGCGGTTTATCAACTAAAAAAACAGAGGAATGCAGATACTTGAATGGAAGCTAGAACGCTAGAAACAAAAAAGGCTGCAAATCCGCAGCCTTTAAAGTTTTAATCTTGTTAGAGAGTATTACTTATTAGTGAACCACGAAAAACCATCGACCGCTCGGCGGGCAATCACTTGCCAAGAGCATCGAATAGAGGCTGGTTTGACCAGCATCAGATGTTTTTCGATTTTCATTAATAAAACAAACATGTCTAAAAACTCTACAATTTTTACATTTTCAACAAACAAACCTGCCTGAGACAACGTCTGTTACAATATGTTGCAAAAAAATATTATTAATTTGCATAAAACTTATCATAGTATCCGCGCTTTAAAGATGCAAGAGCGTAATATCTTATCTATGCTTAATTTAACATCAGTTAACTAACTCTAAATAAGATGCCAATTGCTAGTCACTTTTCTAATAGCCTAGTCCGCTACAAAGATTTTAAAAGTGCCGTTAATTGGCAGTAGTTATATTTTGCATCTATCTTATAACTATTAAAAAAATGCAGTCACAAGGAAATCTCCATGATTAAACGCTCCCTACTCTCCGCCAGCATTACCCTTGCCGCTCTTGCCTTAGTTCAACAAGCATCAGCCGCGCCATTATTACCAATTGATGCTCGAGGCTTAGCGATGGGGGGCACCGGTGTTGCCAGTGCAAAACTTGCTCACGCACCACAGTACAATCCAGCATTACTTTCTACCGCTAACGATGAAGACGATTTTGCCATTATATTCCCTCAGTTCGGTATTATTGCCGCTGATGAAGACGAGTTTATTGATACGGCTCAGGGGTTAACGGAAGACGACTATAAAAACGGGGAAAGTTTGATTGATTACTTTACTATCGTTACTGAAGATCTAGAAATTAACTTGGGTAACCTAGAAGATGACATTGCATCGTTATCAATTCCTGATAATGTCACAGATTTAAAAAACTTATCTGGCCCCGACATTGCTAGCCTTGAAAATCAAACCGCTGCTTTATCAGCAAACTTGGATGGTTTTACCGCTAATACTTTAGATTTAAAAGAAACGACATTCGATCTAACTTCAGAGTTCTCAAACTTATCTGCCAGTGGCGTGCGCCTTAATGCAGGTCTGAATGCAACCATTGCGATTCCCAGCAAGAGTTTTGGTGCTGCAATCTCCTTCAATAATAATGTCATGGCTTCTGGCCGTACAATTTTCACAGAAGAAGATCAGCAGTTAATTAATGCCTATGCAGAAGGTGTGGATGAATATTCCAACCTCACCAAAGAATATGTTGATGCAACAGGTGAATTAATCAAATCGGTTAAAGCTTTTCAAGCCACCCCTAATGCTGGAAATGAACAGGTATTAACTGCTAATGAAAATGCAGTGAGCAAGAAGAAAGAGGAGTTAGATAATTACGAAAAACGAGCCAACAGCGATACAGTCATTATTTCAACAGATGGCAATGGTAATATTAACGTTAACGAAAATCCTGAATTAACCTCACTAGCCCATGTTATCGCCATCGCAATTTCTGAACTGGGTATCACACTATCTCATAGCTTCGATATTGCAGGTCATGATATTGCTATTGGTATTACTCCTAAGTTGCAAATGATTAAAACCTTCAACTATGTAACGCTACTTGAAAATGATGAAGATATTGATGAAGAAGCTTTAAAAGAAACAGAACAAGATTTTTCTGACTTTAACCTCGATGCCGGTATTGCCTATCAATTTGGGGCAAGCAAGCAATGGCAAGTGGGTTTAGTTGCAAAGAACTTACTGAGCAAAGAATACGAAGCTGAAAGTAATACTTACGGCCCTGATCTAGAAACACAAAAAACAAAGATCAGCCTCGATACTCAATTCCGCAGTGGTATTTCCCATACAACGGATTGGACCGTTGTCGCAATTGATATCGATTTAATGGAAAATGACCCTATTGCCTTTGAAGCGCCAACACAATACGCCTCTATCGGTGCTGAATTAGATCTATACGACCTATTCCAGCTACGTGGCGGCTACCGTACCAATTTAAGCGCTGACGACTCCTCTATGGTTTCTGCGGGTATTGGTTTATCTCCTTTTGGTGTACACCTTGATCTTACTGCGATGGCTAACCCAAGCAATCCAGAAAAAGAAGCGGGCGTCGCAATGGAACTTGGTTTCTATTTCTAATAGCCTGTTCTAATAGCCTGTTCTAATAGCCTTTATCAAAAAACGAAAGCCGTTTAAACTAAGCCCTATTCTTCGGATTAGGGCTTTTTTTTGCCTGCACTATCATCATCTATTTTTCTCTTTGATACGGGACAACTATGCAAACCTACCTCGTTGGTGGCGCCGTTCGCGATGCACTACTAAACATCCCGATTAAAGACAAAGACTGGGTCGTTGTTGGCAGTACACCAGAGCAACTGCTGGAGCTAGGCTATAGCCAAGTCGGTGCAGACTTCCCAGTATTTTTACACCCTAAAAGCAAAGAAGAATACGCCCTAGCCCGTACCGAACGAAAGTCGGGCAGTGGTTATCAAGGTTTTATTTGTGACTTTAGCCCAGACATCACATTAGAAGACGATTTATTACGCCGTGATTTAACCATCAATGCTATGGCGCAAAACGATGATGGCAGTCTTGTTGATCCCTATAATGGCCAAAAAGATATACACAATAAAAAACTGCGCCATGTTTCAGAAGCGTTCTCCGAAGATCCATTAAGAGTTTTACGCGTCGCCCGCTTTGCCGCCCGCTTTGCACACCTAGGCTTCACCATTGCCGATGAAACCTTAACATTAATGCAAAATATTGCTGCCAGCGGCGAACTAGCTCACCTAACCCCAGAAAGAGTTTGGCAAGAAACCGAGCGCGCCTTAGGAGAATCTCAACCTTGGGTCTATTTTCAGGTATTACGAGATAGTCACGCCCTAGCCATAATTTTCCCAGAACTCGATCGCTTATTCGGTATCCCTCAGCCCGAAAAACACCACCCTGAAATTGACTGCGGCATTCACTCATTAATGAGCCTAGAGCAAGCCAGTCGATTAAGCAGTGATGTAAACGTTCGCTGGGCAAGTTTATTACATGATTTAGGCAAAGGCTTAACTCGTAAAAACTTATTACCCAGCCACCATGGTCACGAACAATTTGGTGAGCAGCCAGTAAAGGATTTAAATACTCGCCTAAAAACTCCTAACGAATTTAAAGACTTATCGCGCTTAGTCTGTCTTTACCACACCCATGTACATCGCATTTTAGAATTAAAACCAAAAACTATTTTGAAGTTTTTTGGTGCTATCGACTTATGGCGAAAGCCAGAGCGCTTGCAACAAATACTCATTGCCTGCAAAGCAGATAGCCGCGGCCGCACGGGTTTTGAAGAAGTAGAATACAAACAAGCGGAATATGTTAGCCAACTGGCAGAGGCATGCTTGGAAGTAACCGCAAGACAGTTTGTAGAAAAAGGAATTCAGGGGAAAGAGATCGGCGAAGCAATTGCACTGGAACGACTTAACGTTATTAAAAGGCTTTCGAAAGACAAACTTTAAAGCAAAAGAAGTTTCACCACAGAGGCACCAAGCCGCTTCGCTACACAGAGGAAAGCCAGAGAAATATCACAAAAAAACATAAGCAACCGAGTAGAATTATTTTATTCTGTGCCTCTGTGGTTAACCGCTTTTATCTTTTAAACAGTTAAACCAACTCAAGCGATGTTTCTATTCCCAATTTCATTTCTTGCCACAACTCAGAAAAAGTCTTGCCACTCACAGGATGTCGTTCGTCCGCTGCGATATCCTGCAGCGGCCGCAAAACAAAATCGAATTTATCGATATCACTGCGTGGAATTTTATAGCCACCCACTTTACCGACAAAATCGTCGAACAATAATAAGTCGATATCCAAACTACGAGGGGAATATTTCTCTGCTTTTTCAGGTCGACCATGATCAAACTCGACTTGGCGCAAAGCTTTCAATACTTCCTCAAGGGGTAAATCGGTTTCAGCGCTAATCACTAAGTTATGAAAATCATCGCCTTCAAAACCAAAAGGCGGCGCTAAATAGGTAGGGGATATTTCAAGCTTAGAAAATAGAACGCCTAAACTTTTCAAACCTTCTGCAATGTATTTTTCAGGTTCAATATTCGAACCAATGCCTAAATAAATTTTAACCACGTTCAATTTCCAAGCCAACAGCAATCGCATCAGGAGCAACAGCAGGTTTTTCTACTCGAATTTTAATTTTAGCAATCGAGAACTCAGTGCGTAATGTTTCCGCTAGCTGCACCAATAAACGCTCTAATAAATCGTATTGGTTGCCTTGTACAAATGCAATCACTCGATCACTTACCGCCGCATAATTTAGTGCATAAGCTAGATCATCAGTCTCCGCGGCTTTGGTAATATCCCAATCCATTTCTAGATCGAAAATTAACGGCTGGCACACCTGTTTTTCCCAAGCGAAGACACCAATAATGGTTTCAACTTTTAAACCTCTAATGAACACCTTATCCATTGGAAGGTTCTCCCGCTTCTTTATCATCTTGCTCTGTATTAGAAGCAATAGATGCCAATTCAGTCATCGGCCAACGCGGCACGACTCCTAAGCTTAAACTTGCAGTTTGCCCAGCCATTAAACGCTGACAACCTGCATAAGCAATCATAGCGCCGTTATCGGTACAGAATTCGGGGCGGGGATAGAATACCTGCCCACCCAATTTTTTCGTCATTTCTGTTAGCTGTTGGCGTAATAGTGTATTCGCGCCAACACCGCCAGCAATAATCAAGTTTTTCAGACCTGTTTGTTTCAGTGCGCGTTTACACTTAATCGCCAAAGTATCGACAACAGCCCCTTGGAAACAGGCACTGATATCAGCCTTTGCTTGCTCATCTAATACACCATCAACCGCTTCTTTAAGGATCGTAGTGCGAACAGCTGTTTTTAAACCACTAAAAGAAAAATCCAAGCCAGGGCGATTAGTCATAGGACGAGGGAATTCGAAACGCTGTGCATCCCCCTGCTCGGCCAACTTACTTAACTCAGGGCCACCAGGGTAAGGTAAACCCATCATTTTAGCGGCCTTATCAAAAGCCTCACCAGCGGCATCATCAAGGGACTCCCCTAATAATGTATATTCACCAATGCCAGCAACATGCACCAGCTGGGTATGACCACCAGACACTAACAGAGCCACAAAAGGAAAGTCAGGACGGCTCTCTTCCAACATTGGGGCCAATAGATGACCTTCCATGTGATGAACCCCAACAGCAGGAATACCCAATCCCCACGCTAAAGAACGGCCAAGACTTGCTCCTACTAATAACGCTCCGACTAAACCAGGCCCCTGGGTATACGCAATACCTTCAAGATCTTGCACCGTATGGCCCGCTTCTGCCAATGCCTCATTAATCAGAGGTAACGCTTTGCGCACATGATCTCGCGAAGCTAATTCGGGCACCACACCGCCATATTCTGCATGCACTGCAATTTGTGAATATAAACGGTGCGCCAATAAGCCGCGTTCGCTATCAAATACAGCAACGCCGGTTTCGTCACAGGAAGTTTCCAAGCCAAGAATCAGCATAAAGCCTCTGATACCTTAATAAAGTCTAATGAAGTCGTAATAAATCAATTGCGCGCATGATACGCCTAAGCCAAGGATTTGAGGATACCTTATGCGACATTAGGTGCTAATTTGATCATATAGCGGCCAGTTTGGTCATATTCGACACTAAATAGAATTATTCCTCACTTACCTCGTCTATACTCTTTGCAATTCTAGAGTATACCGATTAGAATGCCCGCCCTTATATAAGGTGTGCGTCATGTATACCTTATAGAAAGACAGAATTCGGGCTTCTTGTGGTTGCCCTTGAAAGATTAACACTGAATTATTTATTAGGTGATTTTGGATGCCAGCTGTAAAACTTAAAGAAAACGAGCCATTTGATGTAGCTCTACGTCGTTTCAAACGTTCTTGCGAAAAAGCAGGCGTTTTGTCAGAAGTACGTCGTCGCGAACATTATGAAAAGCCAACTTCAGTACGTAAGCGTAAAGCTGCTGCTGCTGTTAAGCGTCACGCGAAGAAAGTTCAGCGTGAAAACAAGAAAATGGTTCGTTTGTACTAATCAAACCCCGTTTCTAGCTACTTTTTAGCTATACCGTCGATCAAAAGAAATATTTTATGAGTGCTATTGTTGCAAGTGTAAAAAGTTCTATTAAGGACGCTATGCGTGCCAAAGACAAACCTCGTTTGTCTACGTTACGCCTAGCTTCTGCAGAATTTAAACGTGTTGAAGTAGATGAGCGTGTCGAAGTTGATGATGATCGCGCTTTAGCCATTTTAGATAAAATGGTTAAACAGCGTCAAAACTCAATTGAACAATACGAACAAGCTGATCGTCACGATCTTGCCGATACAGAAAAGTTTGAAATTTCTGTCATCTCTGAGTTTCTACCAGAAGCACTGAGTGAAGATGAACTGGCCAAAATAGTGGCTGACGCTGTTACCCAAACCGGTGCTGCAAGCATGCAGGATATGGGTAAATTAATGGGCGTCCTCAAACCACAAGTACAAGGCCGCGCCGATATGGCGCAAGTCAGCCAACTGGTTAAAGCAGCACTGAATTAATTTTCAGGCTAGCAGTTAAATGGCCGGCTTATCGACACACAATCTTTTGATTGCATAAAAAAGCAGCTTCGGCTGCTTTTTTAGTTTCTGCCTTATTAGAGTACAGTAAGTAAATGGCCGGACGCATACCACAAAACTTCATCGATGATTTAACCAGTCGCCTCGACATAATCGATGTGGTGAGTGCTCGAATCCGCCTAAAAAAAGCGGGCAAGAACTACTCAGCCTGCTGCCCTTTTCATAACGAAAAAACCCCCTCCTTTACAGTAAGCCCCGATAAACAGTTCTATTATTGCTTCGGCTGTGGCGCAACAGGCAGCGCACTTAAATTCGTAATGGAGTTTGATGGCCTAGAATTCCCTGATGCGGTAGAAAAACTCGCCGGCGACCTAAATATAGAAGTCCCCCGTGAAGGCAACGACCAAAAAAGTCGTGAGCCTCAATATCGAGAATTACTTAGCCTCACACAAAAATCTGCCGATTTCTTTGAAAAACAGCTACGCACCAGCAAAGATAAAGATAAAGCCATCGACTATTTAAAAGATCGTGGTCTATCGGGCAAGGCAGCTAAGTTCTTCTCCATTGGCTACGCCCCACCAGGCTGGGATCATTTACAAAATGCCCTCGCACCCGGTGAAAAAAACGACAGCACCAATAATAAAACAATCAAACAGCTGATTAGCTGCGGCATGACCATCGAAAAAGAAGATGGGCGTACTTACGATCGCTTCCGTGATCGCGTTATGTTTCCAATTCGCAATGTGAAAGGCCAAGTTATTGCTTTTGGTGGCCGAGTATTAGGGGATGAAAAGCCCAAATACCTCAACTCACCAGAAACGCCTATATTTCATAAAGGCCAAGAACTCTACGGCCTTTACGAAGCACGAAAAATTCGCCAAAAACTCACCCGCATGGTGATTGTCGAAGGCTATATGGACGTTGTCGCCCTAGCCGAGTACGGAGTTCATTACGCCGTTGCAACGCTAGGTACCGCAACCAGCGAACATCACATTCGCCGTTTATTCAAAGTTGTCCCTGAAATTATTTTCTGCTTCGATGGAGATAACGCCGGTCGTAAAGCAGCACAACGTGCCATGGAAACTGTAATTCCCGCACTGCAAGATGGACTCCAAGCACGCTTTCTATTTCTACCCGATGGTGAAGATCCAGATACCATTGTGCGTAAAGAAGGCAAAGAAGCTTTTGAGAAACGTTTAGATAATTCCAAGCATCTACCAGAATTTGTATTCGACAGCATTAAAGAGCAAGTCGATTTCGATACCCTCGATGGTAAAGCACGCTTCGGCCAACTCGCCGCTCCATTAATTTCGCGCTTACCAACAGGTATGCTGAAAGAATTAATGCAGCAGCAGCTGGCGCAAGAAACAGGTATCAAACAAGAAATACTGGCCAAGCTATTACCGACAGAAGTAGAGAAGCCAAACCAGCACCGAGCCAGAAGCAGTAACTCGACAGCAAGCCAAGCCGTAACCCATACCGCAACAAGCTTTCCTAGTACATCAGAGCTTACTGCATCAGGGCTTACTAGATCAGAACTTACTGCACCAGAGCCTAGCGCACAGCAGCATTACGAAAACAGTGATGATGATAATCATCATTACGATAATAGCGATGAACAAGATTTTGATGTCAGCCACTTCATCGATACTGACGACTCAATACCTGCATCAGCCAGTACTCCCGCTATTAAAGTAAGTAGCAAAGAAGATAAGCAACTGGCGATTCTTACCCAAAAAGCCTTAACGCTATTAGTTAAATTCCCCGATAGCGCACAACGCATAGAACTTTTGGAAGACTTCGAAGCAGAAGATGAAAATGAGCAGCTATTGTGCGAAATACTTAAAAAGCTCAAACAAAGTCCCCAGAGCAGCAGTATTGGCTTATTAATACAGTGGACTGCAACGCCCTTTTCCGAACAATTAAAAAATATCGCTAATCAACCATTAGAAATACCTGATGGTGTTGATCCTTGTAATGATATTGAAGGGATTCTACAACGCCTTCACCACAGAGCATTGCGTCGAGAGTGGCAATCACTACAAAATAAAGTAGCAACAGAATCCATCGGAAAATTAACCGCCGAAGAAAAAGCACGCTACCTTGCTTTACCCAAACAACTAAAAAAGCATAAAAAATAACCAACACCTTGAATTATTTTTAACTGCCCCCAGATTAACTACAGAAATTTTTATCAAATAGCACTCAAGCCCGCTCTTTGCCTAGCGCAATGGGTGGTTAGCGTTTATACTTTCGTGTTTATTGCCTAGCCACCGAGCAGACGACTGCGACGACTACAACAGGGCCCATATGTCAGCGAATACACAACAATCGCGTTTAAAAGACCTCATCGCCAAGGGTAAAGAGCAGGGTTACCTGACTCATGCTCAGGTAAACGACCATTTACCCGATGACATCGCGAACCCAGATCAAGTAGAAGACATCATTCGCATGATTAACGATATCGGTATTCCGGTATCTGAAGTCGCCCCCGATGCTGATGCTATGTTTGTTGCCGGTAACGATACCGATGATGCAGCCGCAGAAGAAGCCGCAGCAGCCCTAGCCGCTGTTGATAGCGACATAGGCCGCACAACCGACCCAGTACGTATGTATATGCGTGAAATGGGAACCGTTGAACTTCTAACCCGTGAAGGCGAGATTGTTATCGCCAAGCGTATTGAAGAAGGCATCCGTGAAGTGATGACTGCCCTGGCTTATTATCCAGGTACCGTTGATACCGTATTGACTGCCTTCGAAGCAGCCGAAGACGATGTTAACCGTATTGGTGATGTCTTCAATGGATTTATTGATCCATCCGACGAAATCCCAACACCTCCGCCACAGACTCAGCCAAAAACTGAGAAAGAAAAAGCGGAAGCTGGTGAAGATGACGACGATGATGATGATGATGAACCTACTGGTATGGACGTTGAAATGGTTCAAGGCCGTTTCAAAGAAGTTCGTATTGCCTATGATGCACTAGAAGCCATTCTTGCCAAGCACGGTCGTAAGACCAAAGAAGCAGAAGCTGCTTTTAAAGAACTGGCCGAAGTTTTTGCTCCAATTAAACTGACTCCACGCTACTTTGAAGCATTGGTAAATAATACCCGTGAATCACAAGAAGCAATTCGTACCCAAGAACGCGCCATCATGGTTCTACTTACGCGTAAGTGTAAGATGGAACGTAAAGAGTTTATTAAATCTTTCCAGGGTAGCGAAACAAGCGAAACCTGGGTTGACGATTTAATTGCGGCCGATAAGCCGTACTCAGCAAAAGTTGCGGTTTATAAGTTCGACATTCAGCGCGCACAGAAAAAGATTAAATCGATTGAAGAGAATGTGAGCTTATCCATTCCTGAAATCAAAGACGTAAACCGTCGTGTTTCTATCGGTGAAGCTCGTGCTCGTCGTGCTAAAAAAGAAATGGTAGAAGCCAACTTACGTTTGGTTATCTCGATTGCTAAAAAGTATACCAACCGTGGCTTGCAGTTCTTGGATTTGATTCAAGAAGGCAACATCGGCTTAATGAAAGCCGTTGATAAGTTTGAATACCGTCGTGGTTACAAGTTCTCGACTTACGCCACATGGTGGATCCGTCAGGCGATTACTCGCTCGATTGCTGACCAAGCACGTACCATTCGTATTCCTGTACACATGATTGAAACGATCAACAAGTTGAACCGTATCTCTCGTCAAATGCTACAAGAGATGGGCCGTGAAGCAACGCCAGAAGAATTGGCTGAGCGTATGGAAATGCCAGAAGATAAAGTTCGCAAGGTACTTAAAATTGCCAAAGAACCTATCTCCATGGAAACTCCAATCGGTGATGACGAAGATTCACACTTAGGTGACTTCATTGAAGATACCATGTCTGAATCGCCAATCGATACAGCGACTACTGGTGGCTTAATCGATGCGACTCGTGACGTTTTGTCTGGCCTAACCGCTCGTGAATCGAAAGTTCTACGTATGCGCTTTGGTATCGACATGAACACCGACCATACTTTGGAAGAAGTTGGTAAGCAGTTCGACGTTACTCGTGAACGTATTCGTCAGATTGAAGCGAAGGCATTGCGTAAGCTACGCCATCCTACTCGCTCTGATCACTTGCGTAGCTTCTTAGACGAATAAGATTAACCAATTCGTTTAAAAAGTAACCAGAAAGACCCAGCAATTGCTGGGTTTTTTCTTTTTAGATCCCACTGTTTTCTTTTTTAAATCAAAGGGGTGGCGCTCTTTGTAAAGCATGGTTATAATCAACGCCGTTATCATTGATAACACCCTATTTCTATCCTAGTGATAGAAGATAGAGGGGCCTTTAGCTCAGCTGGTTAGAGCATTCGACTCATAATCGACAGGTCCGCAGTTCAAGTCTGCGAAGGCCCACCATTTTTACTCAATTTAGGACGCTGTGTTTTAAACACAATTAGCGTCCTTTTTTGTGCCTCTTCAAAATACCTCAGCTCATCGTTCTCGCTAATTTTACGACGACGGCGACAACAGCATCACCTAATCACTACCCATCCGTTAAACCTGCCACTTTAACTTTTTTCTATTAAATTAGTCTTTTCAAGTAGATAAGGGATTAGCTTGCTGAGAAATTAATAAATAAGTACTGGTAGTGTTCAATATCCATTTAGCAGAGGTCTGATTCTATTTAAACCCTGCTTTTAGAATACGAGTGATATAACTTGAGAGAATGGGTTCGAAGTAGACTGGCGACAAATTTGAGAAATCCTTGTCGCCGTCGTCGCCAGGTTGGGTGAGTTAGGTGAGTAATTTGGACAAGGGTTGTGAGATAGACTGGGATTGGACCAGAGGTTGGCTGCTTTATTAATAAGTGAATAAATAAAAAGTCACATTCATTTAATCTTTTCATGATAATATCAAAAATAATTATTCAACTCTTATTCGTAGCACTGCCAATCACTTGAACTATACCTATTATCAAAACCCTCACTGGTGCTGAAAATGCGGTTCAGAACTAAGTTAGGCACTAGCATTACAACCTATCATAGCCAAAACGGCTGGATACGATAAGAATAATTTATAGAAAGGAATATATATATTGATTACTCTGACGGAACAGAACATCATTGAACATTTCACCCCCATGTGGACTCGTGTAAAAAAGATAAACGACGATGGGGAAGTTAGCTACACAAAAACCAACCTATTAAAGCCCTTCATTGTTCATTCCATTAATGGCGAAAGCATGGATATTTCGGGCTGGCATTTTGATATTGGCTATCATTTTCGTGAAGCCATCGGCCTTAAATACTGCACAAGAGTAAAAACGACAACCACTAACGGGGTCAAGAAAAAAAAGCGTTGGAACGCTTGGATGCAATCTCCAATACTATCCTTTCATGAAGGCGATACTCTCCATCACAGAAGTGGAGAATCACTGATTCAAATCGAAGAAGGGCTACCATCAGGGTTCGAGCAGGAACACATTGAACATGGAAAAGTTCGAATCAGCCGCTACCTTTTCAACAATATAACGAAGTCTTGGACTAAAAAAGATAGGTTTTCAGGCGACCAACTTGATTTATTATTGGTTGCTATTCTTGGTTATGATTACCTAGAACGGATGAGCCCCCTATTTTTAAATACTGAACTGTTCAGCTCAGACAAAGGACTAAAGCCTTCTCCCGCCGAGACAAAACTAAAAGAAAGCACTCCGAAAAAAGTAATCGAGCCTTCAACTACCAAAATAATTTTCGATGGTAAAACTACACTAGATGATACTAAAATTTCAAATTTCGAATTTGATTTTTAATCACAAAAGGAATTTGTATGAATACTGAACAGACTATTCTTCTATGCGCGGAAGAAAAGGGGAGAATCAGCATCATTTACCACGGTGGTAGCCAGCCCGGTAGTACCCGTGAAATTTTACCAATTCGTATTGATGGCAAAATGCTGCATGCTAAGTGTGCTATTACCAATCGCTTTAAAATGTTCAACATGGAGAAGCTCGAGTTAGAAAATAGTGCATCTAACAATTATTCCAATCTAACAGTCAACCCAGTTAAAGTAACCGACAATAAAAATCCTGAATATCATGAACTGGAACAATATGCAGACTTTCAGGATTTTCTAGAAAAAGAAGCAGGTAGATTTGAACCACTTGGCTGGAAGGTTGAGTCACAAGAAGAATTAATTGAGCTGTCAGACGGTTTGTACTGTCGGTTTATCACAATTGGTTTGTTTTTGATGTTCAAAAGCGGCAAGAGACAAAAGCATCCTTTCATAGCATTCAACCTAGCCCCTTGCGAAATAGAAGGAGAATACTGGGAACAAAAGCCTAGACCCTACTCTATTCAAGTACGTAATCTTAATAGCAAGTCATTTGTTAATTTAGATAAAGCTGCTCATTACTTCATACAACAAGCAACCGAAAAATCCCCGCCCTAGAGAGCACCGCCAACATTTAACTATGAGCTGATACTCGTGAGCCTGTATATAACTCTGTGTAACTACCCCACCTAGGACGTGAGAAACTGACTATTCCTAAAACTAAATTACAAAATAATCCAACGCGGCTTCAAACTTCATTCAATTGAATCTTTTTCTTTCAAGATAGCCAGCTCAGACGAGAGCTTTGATATTTCACGCGCACAATAGAAAATAGCCATTTGGTATCCAATTAACATTAAATAAAACAATTCATCTTTAGAGGAAGCATCTGAGTTATTCCAATACGAAATAATGAATATAGTTGTAATTACAAAAATAATGGCAATTTTTATCATTGATGAAATCCTGTTGTCAATTTTATTGTTCTATTACTAATTTCGTCATTTACTTTTACTAACTCTTTTTTATTAAAAGCAACAGCTCCCCAAACCACAAACATTGCAACAATCCCCCAAACTGATTTATTTGATTTCTTTGACTGCAATATCTCTTTTGCCTGAGTAATTAAATCCTTCATCCCTAACGCTGAAGCACTAACTCCAATATAACTAGCATAATTATCTATAAAACTATGGAAATCTTTATCAGCAGCGAGTTCTTTATTTGTTAATGACCAAATTCCCCACTGAGAATTGACAAACGTTGTAAATAAAACATTATCAATAAGCTTTCTTTGAAGTTGTAAATTTGGCACGCTTCTAATGATTAAAAGAGCCTCATCTCTTTGTGGTTGAGATAAATGACGATAAAGAATGGTTGCGCACATAGCATCTACCTCCCGTTGTCCAGCATTATGGAAAAGTGTTTTATCTAGCTCAAGCAAATCAGAAAGAAAGGATATCTGATCTCTTACACTATTTTCAATATTATATGGAAGATTTTCAATTTTTATAATTGATTGCATCACAACATTCCTTATTATTAGCTATCTGCTACGTATTACTACTAAAAATTATTTTGCGCATCAATTTGACAGAATTTAACTCAGTTGCAATTCAATTCATTAGTTAAGTACTAAAAACACTAATAATGCATTACATAAAATATAACCTATGTATTAACTACCCCTATTTTTCCTCCAAGGCACACTCGCCGTCAAAAACTATAAAATTTGATTCAAGCCTGTATAATCGCCATTTTTTAAAGCGCAATAAGTAACGACTCATGTTGAAAGTAATACTCACACTAGTAACCCTCGCATTCTCTTTGAATGTTTACGCCATATCGAATATTGAAAGCTCTCGCCCAGGCCTACCTGAAGAAGGTTGGAGCGGCCATATTGAATTTGGCTTTGATGGCCAAACAGGTAACAAGAGTGAAGAAGACTATAGCGCTTCTGCCAAAACGGTAAGCCGACATGGGGATAATATTTATCTCGGTATTCTTGAGCGCGACTACGGTACGACCCGAGGTATTAAAGATACCGATGATAGTTTCATTCATGCACGCTGGGTGCATTTATTAAATACCAAGTGGGCTGTTGAAGGCTTTCTGCAATGGGAAGATGATGTATTCGACAATCTAAAGTCACGAGGCCTAATCGGCAGTAATATACGCCATGCCATCGCTCAAGATGATAAGGTCTTTTCGCTATCAGTAGGCTTGGGTGGTTTTTTTGAGCGAGAAGTTCTAGATTTGGATACTTACGAACAAGAGAGTAAGTTATGGCGCATCAATAGCTTTGCCGTGTATAAGCACACTATCAATGATAATATCGGCATCAGTGCTACCTTCTACTACCAGCCTAATACCGCTGATTTTACTGACTACCGAACTTATTTAACCTCTGCGTTATTAGTAAAACTGACCAATACATTAGATTTAAAACTACAGTATCAAATGACCCGTGACAGTCAGCCAGCAAAAAACTTAGCAGCAACACCAGTGATTGATAACCATGAAGTTAATACTAACTATCAGACCTCTTTGGTTTATCGATTTTAAACTAACATATTGGCTGGGCCGGCAGATTTTAGTCTGCTAGGCCGCACCATTTACTTAAATTAGCCCTGTTTTAGATTCTTCCTACCGCCAATTCCAATTAAGGCTAATAACGACATAATTCCAAAGCCTAATGAACCAGAACCAGAACCAGAACCAGAACCAGAACCAGAACCAGAACCAGAACCAGAGTCTTTAGTCGCTCCCTCAGTAAGACTGCCAGTAAAACTTAACTGGCGCTCAATTCGAGTTTCAGCAAAACCATCACTAGCAATAACCCCAATGATATAAGACTGAGATTGTTCAAAAGCAGCTTCAGTAATAATTCCAGAAACTGTATTTAAAGAATCATTAAATACCAAACCTTCTGGCAAACCTTCTACCTGATAGCTAATGGCATCACCATCAGCATCCGTGGCTAATGAAACCTGCCAATTTAATTCTTGCTTCACATCGATTGTTACATCAGTTAAATCTGCAAAAACAGGTAAAGCATTACCAACTTCCAACGCACCAATATCAATCTGGCCACGCATTATTCGAGCACTACCACGCTGGTCATATTGCGGAGAATTTTCAATATTGGGATTACCAGCATTGTAAACAGGGCTACCATCTTGGGGATAATAACTTAAGCTAGCACCACCATTATCCGCCAAGTCTTCTAGCATAGGGTCTAACGGCTCTGCAGTCGTGCCCATCTGATTGCCACCTAAGTCAGTTAGTACTAAACAGCCACTACCCAGATCAGCATCACTAATAAAGCTATGCTCAACAGAAAAATTAAAGTTTGCTTCATTTAAATTGCATAGCTGGCCACTTGGGCCTGCATTATTACTAATAATACTATGGCTAATTACAATCGCATCGCTACCACTGACACCATTACCATAAAGAGCGGCAGCCCCTTGAGTCGTCGTATTATTGTGAATCGTCGAATGAGATATATTTGAGCCTTCACCGTAATAACCACTAAGAGCTAAAGTACCGTATTGAGCTTGGTTATTGGTAATGGTGCTATTCGTAATTCGAGTAATAGGGGCTTGTATATCACCACCATTATAATTGCCTGCCGCGTATACTGCAGAACCATGACCTGTTGCGATATTGGTATTTATTAGTGAACGATCCAGGTTAACCGTATTTGAGCCTGCAATATAAACCCCTGCACCACCAACTGCGGAATTATTTGTTAAGCTAGAGTCTTGCATCGTTACTTCAATACCACTATTCAAATCATCAACATACAACACACCACCGTTGCCTTCTGCTGAATTTTTATCAAAAGTAGTATTACTCACGATTATTTTAGCGCTATCATTATCACTGCTTAATTTAGTATAAATAGCGCCACCATGAGCGACCGTAGCTTTAGCAATATTTTTTATCGCCGAATTATTAGTAAAGTTAGAGTCATTAATATTAACGACGGCTTCACCATCTTCACCACCTGCAATATTATTATCGATAGCAATCGCGCCACCAAAATTTTCAGAGCTATTATTAGTAAAAGTTACATCATCAAGCTCTAATGAATCAAACTGATAAAAACTTGCCGCACCACCATCACTCGGTATATTTTCACCCGTATTACTTTCATCATTCACATTAACAATAACGCTATTTTCATCAAATACCGTATCTTTAATAACAACCGCATTAGCAGTACTTTGTGAAACAGCCCCGCCACTATTAATAGCTTCGTTCTTTATAAACTGACTGCCTTGTACTGTTAAATTATCCTCTCCTGTTTCGCCACCAAAGAAAACAGCACCACCAGAAGACAGTGAACTATTACTAGTAAAAACCGTATCGATTATTTCTAAATCGCCACCAATAGTCGATATCGCCCCACCACCATTTTGTGCATTATTCTCAGTAAACGTTGAGGATGAAATTTCTAGCTTGCCTGCAGGAATTACTACAACTGCGCCATTATTCTCGTAGGCGTTATACTGAGTTGAAATCGCCCCGCCATTGGCATCAGAGTGGTTATTTAAAAACTGGCTATCAGTAATAGTGATAGGTGCAGTTATAGAATTAATCACAGCACCAGAAGCATTCGAATAAAAGTTTTTTACCACCACTTTTTCTAAATCTAAACGACTCGAACTACTGCTCAAATAAATTCCAGCAACGGCATTGATATCCTGACCATCGAGTATCAGATTTTTAAGCTTAAGCTGACCACCCTCATTAACATTAAATAATGCGTCGCTTGCGCCTCGGGTAATCGTCGCAGGGTTTTCGGCATCACCAATAATGCTAATACGTTCTTGGTCATGAACGCTGTGGGAATACTCCCCATGACTAATCTTGAGGCCAGCAGCAACAGTGATTTCAATATCTATATCACTGCAGTTCTTATTAATGTGCTCGATTGCACCCTGTAAGCTTGTGATATCATCAAAAGCATTGGTTCCATTGCTAACGGCATAGCTGCTCTGGCAACTGGCATAGACTTGCTGACTGGCCAGTGCCATCGCTAAAACAAGGGGTTTGATCGGAGTATTCAGTGCTGACATATTTATCCCTACTATTATGATTTCAACCTTTCTAAGCGAAGGTTTTTAATACTAGAGATGCTAACATACCCCGCTAAGCATAAGGCATGAGAAATGTGCAAATAGTGTGAACATTGCCCAAAGTTATCGAACTTAGAATAAAATAACTTAGCCTTATATTAGAAAGCTTCTATTTAGTTATAAATCAATAAGTTAGAAGCCAGTAAATCATAAAAAGGTAGTGATAAGTCCTATGAGTTTGAAAGCTGAAAACCGTCTACATTTTGGTGTGTCTATTTTTGAATCCTGCATCAGTGGATTAGAAGAACACAAAACAGATATCAAAAAGACATTAATCAAGATGCGCAGTGAAGATGAAGCTGGCATCGTACGATCTAATCAAAGAGGCTGGCACTCCAATGATGAGCTCCATCAGCATAAAGACCCTAAGCTACAATGGCTTACTCAGCAGATTTACCAGGTAGGCTCACAATTAATTCGTCATGCAGAACAGCTGCCAGCAGAAGCACCTGTCTATCTGAGTAGTTTATGGGCGAATATCAATGATTTCGGTGCCTGGAATGCGCCTCATGCTCACTTGCCGTGTGAATGGAGTGGTGTGCTTTATATTGATGTAAATGAGAATCCAACGGAGTGTAATGGCGGTATCTGCCCTGGGGATATTATGTTCTTTGACCCTATTCCTGTGGGAGCGCCTTATCGTCCATCAGCAACGGTGAATTACACGCCCAAAAATGGCACGCTATTTTTATTCCCTGGGTATTTATTACACATGGTTGCGCCACACTACGAAGATGAATCACGCATGAGTGTTGCTTTTAATTTTCGCTTAGGGGATGTGGTAAATACGCTTGCTAGATAAATATCAAAAGCAGGTATTCGCTCTAATACGAACACCTGCTTACATTACAAAAATAAGGAAGTTACATCTTTACTTCAAGCGCATCAATTAATGCATGTGCTTTTTCTGAGGTTTCAATACCACGGTCAGTTAGATAACCACCGTCAATTTGAGTAATCATGCCTTTACTGTGTAAACGCTCTGCTGCTTCAACCAGAGAAATTTCAGCATCATGATGAACTTTAATACCTTCTTGCATTGAATGCTGGCTAAATTTCACAAGTAGATTCAATTCATCTACAACGTTGTCGTGATATGGCATATTGATTCCTATGAACTTTATTGTTTCTCCAGACTACTCCTGCCTTTCGCTAGGTGCAAGACAGAAAAGATAAGAAAAAGGCCCTAATAGTAACTATCAGAGCCTTTTTTATAATCTACTGAACTTAGATCAAGATTCAATAATTTAACTCAGCACAAAAATCTAGTTCGCCTGCCACTGGCCTTCTGTTTTACGATCTGATGCATTGAGCCAAACATCCGCAATCCCAGCCTTAGCGGCTTTTAACGCTTCATTATCTTGGCTATTGGTTGGCACAGAGAATTCATAACCTAGACCTAATAGACCACAAGCTGCAGGAGCCACCAGCCAGGTTGCTGTTGTGCGACTGACTGCCCAGCTGCCATCGCTTGCCTGACAAGCAACATATTTCATCTCGATACACGCCGCATCATCCCAACGACCATTTTCTTTTTGCACAGCGCAATCTTGATTGCCACCCGCATTATTCGGTTCATTGACATCCCAAGACCAAATGCCTGCTGCCATGCGGCCATCGTTATGAGTCAGGTTATCGAGGTTGACGATATTACCGCCGTTTTTAAATACCTGAGTTACATCCCCTGCTTCGATTTTATCCACAGAGCCACCGGTGAAGAAGGCACCAATCGCCCCAACAGCCGTTCGATCTTCCCAAATACGATCAACATTCCCTAAACCGGTAAAAGCCAATTGCGACATTCCCGAGTTTGCTGAGCAACCCCCTTTCCACAAAACAATCTGCTTACCTGCTGCGCGGACTTTAGCCTTGGTTAAACTATCTGGAATGCTGCCGCAGCCATTACTAGCATAAATTTTATTGCCCAGAGTATCGTTTAATACATTCAGTAACTCTTGGTCATGGCCGTCAGTATGATCTTCAATATAAAGAATGATCACCTCTTCAGGGTTCTCATTTAAGAAGTTAGCCACCTCCACCATGCCATCTTTAACAAAGCGATCAGTCAAGCTGCAACCTACATGCAAATCTCCCATAGAAGCACCAATACCCGAATGGCAAAGTAACAAGTCAGCGCCCCAGGTCCATACATTGCCATGGGTTTGTGCCGTCCAGTGGGCATCTAGTTCAATAAAACGGGCACCAATACGTAGCTGATCGTAAATAGAATGCTTTTGCTGTGGATCTATATAGCGAATAGCCGTCTGGTAGACCTTTGAATTATAAGTATTGTGAGAACCCAAGATATTATTATCGACGATAGCTGAATTAACATCCAAATTACGCTGATGGGCGAGTGCTTGTCCTGCCCAGCTATTTTGGAAATCAGCAATCGGATCTGCTGGCGGCTTAGCACTCATGGCGGAAGCAGCTGCCGAGATTAATAAGCTTACCGCAAGTACGGTAGGCGCTTTGAGGCTTGATACAAGTTTCATAGTTAAATACCTGAGTCGTGAGAAGACAGTGACGTTTATTTTTATTATCTTTTTCTAGTACGGTAGTCTTACATTCTATATTTGAATGTTATATGGCAATTAAGGCCACCATAGGGTTTGTTACAAACTTGGCCAATTTGGTGTACTTTTAAATCAAAGATTGCGTATTCATTCCTCGATATTGACACTGTAAAGATAAAGCGATAACTTAGCTTCATAGAAATACGCTAGACCCACCTTTCGATTTAGGAGCTCACATGAGCCAAGCTAATCTAGACAAATGGCATCAAGTTGTTGCCAATAAAGATATGAAGTTATTACGAGAGATTTTGCATGAAGATGTCGAGTTTCACTCACCAACACTTTGGCAGCCAAAAATAGGCCGCGACATCACCCAATACATTTTAAAAATGGTACTGGATATCTTTCAGGACTTTGAATACCAAAGACAGTGGGTCGATGATAATAATCTAGCCCTTGAATTCAGCGCTCGCGTGGATGATAAGAAGATAAAAGGTATCGACCTGATTCGCTGGAATGACGAAGGTAAGATAATTCACTTTGAAGTGATGCTGCGCCCAATGAACGGTCTGCAAGTTATGTTCGATAAAATGACCCAACACCTACAAGAAGCTGGATTTCTAGCCAAATAGACAAAATCGAGTTGAACAGAAATCAATAGCATTCCATACTGCCAACAGACATAACTGCTGTAGACAAACTATGATTTCTGTTCAAAACGAAGACTTCGATTTCCCCCTTGAATACCAAGCATTACGCGAACGTAGCCTGCAAAGCGGTGCCATCGTTATGTTTGTCGGATTAGTAAGAGACTTTAGTGAGAATACCCAAGTCAGCAGTATGACTTTGGAGCATTATCCAGGGATGACTGAAAACGTATTGAATGATATTGCCAAGCAGGCATCACAGCGCTGGCCTTTAGATGGCGTCCGTATTATTCACCGCGTCGGTGAATTACATGCCACCGACCAAATTGTTTTGGTCGGTGTGAGCAGCGCCCACCGCATTGCAGCTTATGAAGCATCGCAATTCATAATGGATATTCTAAAGACTGAAGCACCGTTTTGGAAAAAAGAAAGCACCCAAGATCAACAAGGTGCTGCCGGTGAGCGCTGGGTTGATGCAAAAACAAGCGACTCCCAACAAGCGACCCATTGGAAGTAAGCCGCGAATTGTTACAAGCCTTTAACCTACTTACATTTAGCCTGCGCGCATCTTTAAGAGTGCAGGAATATTGAATTCACCGCTTGGGTCTTTTTCATACTGAACCCAAGCAGGGTCTTTTCGTTCAACGGCGACCATAGTCATACGGTCAGCCAGTTCATTACCTTCAGTGCCTGCGTGGGCTTTCACATGAGATAATAAGACTTTATCTTTAATCTCATTATACAAAGCATAAGCTGGCTTAATAATATCAAGGTTTTTAATTTCACCTGTTTTCTTCTTCCAGCCATTCTTTTCCCAACCAGTAGCCCAATCACGAAGACACTGAATCGAATACATAGAATCGCACAAAACCTGCGCACTCAAACCTTGCTTAGTCGCATGCTGCGCCAGCTGTAAGGAATAAAATAACGCATTCAACTCAGCGGTATTATTCGTTCCATTAGGATTATAAATACCGTACCACAGCTGAATCAGTTGATCGTTTTGATAAACTGCCACTCCTGAACCTGCTTTACCTGGATTCGGATCACAACCACCATCGCAATAAATAACGACATCGGTTTTAATCGGCGGTGCGGATAAGTTTTTAGTCTTATTTGTGCGACTTGAAGCAGTACCTGCAGACGAACTAGAAGAGGGTTTACTGCTAGAACTAACCGCGCCACCCGAAAATGCCGCCTCTGCTTCAGCCTTACTCGGAAAGGATTTATACTTTGCCCCAGAGAATTTCATAATCTGCTTTTGCGCTGTCGGCCAATCTGTATAAATACCAGGCTCACGCCCAACCCAAATCACATAGAACTTCTTTGCCATTTTACTGCCTTGGAAATAATTTAATAAGATAAATTCGACATTCTAACCTGTAGTCTGCTTACGGCTCTACCACAAAATCAACTTGGTCACCTTGGCCACTCTGATCGACTACGCTCAATTGATAATAACCAGGGCTTGGTAAAAGGAGACTTATTTTATTAGTTTTACTCAACAGAATCTCACCATTTAAAAACCAGTACCAATCCGGTTGCCCACCAATAACTTGAGCTCGAAGCACTGGCTGCGGTCCCGTAATCGCGTGCTGTTTAATACGCTGACCTTTTTCAATACCTTGAATCTTAATACCAGCAACGGGCAATAATGCCGTCGCACTATTACAACGATTATCTAGTGGAGGAATACGCTGATACGTTTTCCATTTCGGATTAATCCAATTTTGCAAAGGCGAAGGCCAGCGGGGATATAGTTTTTCTTGTGTCTCTTCAATACACCCTAGATCAACCCGCAACCCGGTATCCCTTGCAACTTTAATACTTAACCAAGGCTTAGCATCCTGCTCTTGGCTATCTTTTGTATGCATGAGCGTGAGCGGCGTCTTTTCATTAATAACCCACGCCGTACGCTTTTGATCACATAAATGAGCATAAGTGTTTTCTGCTGCTCCCGTTGGCCAGCAAATTGGGATTGCCTGAACAGTATCAGGGCGAGAATGAATGAATCGACTATCATTTGTTTGCGGCAAGCGCACCGCTAAAGCACGCAATAAAGGAACTGCCGTTTGCGCGCCATAATGACCACTCATTGTTGCGTTATCAGGCATTCCGACCCAGACTCCAATGGTATATTGTCCAGTTACCGCCAAAGCCCACGCATCACGATAGCCTGAGCTTGTGCCTGTTTTGATAGCAAATGGTTGAGACGACCGAGATCGATCACCTTGCAATAATATATCTCGAATGATCCAAGCCGCCTCCTTACTCAACAAAGATCTTGGCTTTTTATTTATCTGCTGCTTTGTGAATTTTGGTGTAATTACTTCGCCGTTATTCGCTAACGATGAATACAGTGAAACCAATTGCTGCAGTTGAATATCAATTCCTCCCAAGCCCATCGCTAACGAAGGTTTTGCGCCATTCGGTAGATTTAAACCCGCCCCTGCTGATTGTAACTTGGCATAAAATGTTAATGGGGTTAACTGCTCTAATAATTGCACGACAGGGATATTGAGTGATTTTTGCAATGCTTCGCTAACACTCACAGGCCCACTAAAACCAACATTAAAATTCGTCGGGCGATAGTCGTTAAAAGCTAATGGCACATCCATTAATAAACTTTCACTATGAATAAGTCCTTGATCAAGCGCCAAGCCATAAATAAATGGTTTCAGTGTTGATCCTGGTGAGCGCATAGCGGCTACCATATCAACATGCCCATAACGAGTATTGTCAGAAAAATCAGCTGAGCCCACATAAGCATTCACTTCACCCGTCCCATGCTTCATCACCATCATGGCAATTGATGCACCCGCAGGAAATAGCGATTTATTATCACGCGCTAACTGCTCTGCAGTCAGTTGCAAATCTCGATCAATGTAGGTATTTATTCTATTTAAATGCGTGTATTTATTAATCAACTGCCGAGAAAGCAAGGGGGCTGATAAAGGCGCTGGACGAATCTGTAGTGAAAGATCTTCCATTAATGCACGCTTCAATTCTAGCGCTGATAACACGTTAAAATCATGCATCCTTGCTAGCACTTTATTTCTTTGTTTTAGCGCTCGCTGTGGGTGACGATCAGGACGATAATAACTAGGAGCTTGTGGCAGACCTGCCAATAAAGCCGCTTGAGCATAGGTCAGCCTTTTTGCAGAGTGACCAAAATAATGGCGACTTGCCGTTTCAACACCTTCAAGAGTGCCACCAAAAGGGGCATGATTCAGATAATAATTTAAAATATCTTGCTTTGAATAACGCCACTCTAACTGCAAAGCCCTGACAAGCTGAGAGAACTTTCCTAATAATCCCTTATGTCCTCCAGAAGATTCAGGATATCGCAGCCTAGCGACTTGCATCGTAAGCGTTGAGCCACCCGAGATAATACGACCATGAGTAAGCAGCTGATAAAACGCACGCATCATAGCTAACGGATTGATACCAGGGTGTTGATAAAACCAACGATCTTCATAACTTAAAAGCGCCTGAATATAATAATCAGAAACCTGCAAGCTCGTTATAGGATAACGCCAGACACCTCGCTCATCAGCAAAGCGTCGTAATATCTCTCCTTGATTATCAACCACGACCTGCGCCCCTTGACGCGGAGCGAGATCGGCGGGCCAAATGTTATCTGCCAATACCATTAAAAATATCAGTATTAGCAGACTCAAAGCGATATTACGAAACGTCAGCATGTAAAAAATAATTTCTTCTATCAGGCACACGTTATGTGCTGTTAAGGTGTGATCACCAATTTTTCAGGAGAAGCTCCTAAAGCATGATAAAAAGGGCGATACATATCTTCAGCATAAGGAGCTGGCACAGAATACTCCCCAGGGGTTACCGCGCGCGCTAAATAAAATAACTGACGTGACTGATATTCATCCAAACGTAATGCTGCGACAAAACGATCGTCACGATATTCTACATGCTCAACCTGCTGCCTTTGTTGCCAGTCAGCAACAGATACCCCATCAACACTCAATTTAGACATATTGATACTTGCATCCGCTAAGTTCTGATTTTCAATTTCTAAACCCGCTGGTAATAAATCAACTACGAGAGCATCGGGTAAATTACGAGCAGCAGAAGCTGTTATGCGCACTAAAATTAAATCGCCACTTGCCATTGTTTTCAGCGTTGTAGGCTCACCTTGAAGATCAAAATAATCACGGCTAATACTAATTTGATTTTGAAAAGGTTTTGGTGGATTTTTATGCTCACCAATTAATTCCAGAGAGGCATAAATTGTGGTGTTATTAGCGCCAATACTTTCCAAAGAATCTAATTGTGCATAATCGATCAGACTAGTAAAAACACCCTTTTCATTAATTTCTTGAGTAAAATCAGAAGTAATCAAAGAAGCTTCCGTCGTACTCTGCCCATCACCAGCACTGGCAACAGCGGCTTGAAATAATGAGTTGCGCTCTTGCGTACTTAACCAACGGCGTTGACGAGCAAGATCAAACACATCTAATAATTGCTGACCTTCTGCCTGACCTGATTTTGCCAATACAGCATACAATAATGCGGCATCACGTAATTCGCTGCCATAATAACCATAATATCCTTGGCTATATTTTGTTTGCTTCGCCTTATCGAATGCCTGCTGAGCAAGCTCAGTATCCCCCGCTACTTTTAATGCAAACCCTAGGTGAGCCCAAGGTAAGCCTGAGCGTGCGCTGGAGTTTTCTTGTGCTTCAAATAAACGTCTTAAATGTGCCAACGGCGCTCGGTTAGATCTGGCTAAGACATAAGCGGCATATGCTTTAGTGGCAAAACGATAATAATCTTCATTATCACTCCAAGCATAATGAATATTGGTCGTACCACTAAGATAACGCTGTAAACGATCAAGTGATTTTGTTAATGCATCATGTGGCACCAATGCGCCAGCATCTCTCGCCGCAGTGACAAAGTCAGTGACATAAACAGTCAACCAATTTAACTCCGTACCAGAGTTACTCCATAACGCAAAACCACCAGAGCTGTTTTGACGACGCAAGACTCGATCAATAGCCGCTTCCATTTGGCTGCGACGAAATTTCTCTGTGAACGTTTGCTTAAACTTTTTCTCAAGTTTATCTGTTAATTTAAACTGTTTAGCAATTTCCGGAGATACCAGCACCCATGGGTAACCACTACTAGTAGATTGTTCGGTACAGCCATATGGGTATTTCAATAATGCATCAAAGTGGCTGGCCACATCGATAGGAGGTTGTGATGAAATGGCAAGCCGCGCTTGAATCGTATCTGGAATTAAGCCGTCTAAATCAATACTGGGTTGCCAGTTTTTTCCTGCTTCAATAATCGCTTGCTCTTTATGCGTTACAGACGGATAAGCAGAGCGAGTTCCTAGGTTCCAATTGCGTTCAATTAAAATGCTTTCATCAGCATTACTGACTCTGGCAGTAATAATACCTTCGCCCAATGCTTCCGCTACAATAGGAAACTTCAATGTCTGACGTTCAGCATCCTTCAGACTTAATTGTTGTTGCCATTGCTGATCTTGCAAAGCACCAGAGACAGAAAATTCGATATTAAATTCCTGTGGGCTTCCCGATAGATTAGACAGGTCAAGTGCAAGCTCTGATTGATCTCCTAGCGCTAAAAATCGTGGGCGTGATAGCTGAGTAACTAACGCATCAGCAATGGTAGTTTCTGCTTCATTACTGCCATAACTGTTATCACTCCAAGCAACCGCCATCCAACGCAACGTACCGTTGAAATCAGGAACATCGATAGTGATAGAAGCTTGCCCTTTATCATCAAACTTAACCGCTTGCGCTTGAATCGCTACAATTTGAACATCCGTTTTCGCTTTATTACCACCACGTACCAATTCGGCATTGCTCTTTTTAAAGCGGCCACCACCAAATTTTTGTGATGAATAATCAAAACCTGCATTTTCAATAATACTGCCATAGACATCATACAACTGGTAATCATAGCGACGCGGGCTGAACAAATAGCTAATAGGGTCTGGAGTTTCAAAGCGTTTGATATTTAGCACACCAACATCAACAGCAGCAATACTCACCCAAACATCTGAAGTAGGTAAGGTTTCGCTATCAATATTTAATTTTGCCGTCACGCTGCGCTTGGGCTGAACTTTGTCAGGAACATCAATATTGATATTAAAGCTGGCATCGGCTCGACGTAAAGGCAAATGCAATAAACCAAATGCTCGCTTAGGAGCCACCGCATGCTTCATATCACCTGGACTTAATACTGTCGCAGTAAAATATAAATCATGTCGCTTCCAACCAGCATCAATAAGAACCTCTACTTCTGTTCCTTTAGCACTCAGATTTATTTTTTTTCGCCATAAGATTTTTTCATTTGATTCTAAAGTAATAAAGCCTTGTCCATCAACCGCTGGTAATAATGTTAGCTTGGCGACATCCCCCGCTTGGTACTGATCTTTATTCAATCTCATCATGACTTGGTCAGGCTTCATACTGTCTGAGCTATTATTACTCCAGCCACTCCAACGTGTCGAAAACTGCATCGCTGTTACTATGTTTCCTGAACTATCTTGCACTTGTAAACGGTAACCACCCCATTCAACAGGCACCGAGAATGTCGCTGGAGAAACGCCATCAAAGTTTAACGTACCAGAAAATACTTCATAATTTAACGGGTCATATTCCCAAGTCCAACCACGGGAATCACTATAACGCCAATAATAATTACGATTTTCGCGTACTAGGCTAAACTGATAATCTTTGCCAGATAATAACTTTCCAGTTGCATCCGTTAATATAGCCTTAAACGTTGCTCGCGAATTATCATCAGCACGTTTATCAAATTGAGGCTCTAAGCCAACCAGTTTTTCAGTCAAAATATTGGTCACAACCGTACTGCGAGTAATCGGTCTGCCACCACTTTCGTATAAGCTGATATTAGTAATTAATGCCAAAGGTGAATCAATACTAGACCATTGATTCATCGGTATTGTGAAGTCTGCCTGGCCATTAGCATCTAGCGTTATTGCAGGCAATTTTTGCTGCTTAGGATTAATGTTTTCTTGGAAATCACCAAAGAAATAACCTTCCCATTGTTCAAATGGATGTGCTTCGAATTCGGCAATAACAAAACCATCTACCTTATTACTAGAGGCAGGAGCACCATAGAGATATTCACCTAGCAGTGGAATTTTTACTGTATTTCTTTCAGCTGTTTGACGAAACTTACTTTCATCACCATCGAATAGAGTAAGCTTTAAACGTTCTGGTAAAAAATCTTCTACTGAAATTTCATAGCGATGACGCAGACTCTTAATTCCCTCGCTTGTATATTCTAAACGCCACTTACCCGTTTTTGCTGTGGTATCTAATTTATAGTTAAATTCATAACGGCCACTAACACTGGCATTCAAAGTGCGTTTTATGACTCGACTTCCAGTTGGATCATAAAGTGTTACGTCCAATGGCATAGCGGCTACTTTACGACCATCAAAGTCTTTTAATAGGGCAAATACATCTAAGGTCTCACCAGGACGATAAAGATTTCTCGGGGCCCATGAAAATACCTGCATTGCACTGTGGCGGCTGATTGGGTTTTTGAATGCTGATAAATTTAAGGCATTACGTTTAAAGTTAATTACAGTATATTCATCACCTTTTTGCGCTACCAGAGTATTACCTTTGGTATAAAAAGATTCAAATTCAGCCTCACCTAAAGCATTAGTCGATTGCTGACCAATTAGTTTTTTACCTTGGAATATTTTTAGTGTGACATCCTCAAGCACAGCACCGCTAGAAATAGAGTTCGCATTAATACGTAATACTCTTTCATTCTTTCTTAACTGTATACCGATGTCACTAATAGTAAAAAAATTGGTTGAGTAACGATTACTGTACAAGCCTGGAGCAGACAATACAGCAACATAAGCGCCCTGCTTATCAATCCCTGAAATTTTTGACAGATCTAAATTGGTTGTTGTCCGCTGATTACGCTGATTTACTATCGGAAAACGGCCGCTATAAACCATCTCTGTATCATTAGCAAAACGGTTTAGGCTATAACTTCTTTCACGTTCTTGGTAAGTGTAATGAACCCACATTCCTATGTTCTGAGGAAGGATCCTAAAGATTTCAATATCAACTTCATCAATATTAAGTGTTGTTACTGGCAAGGCTCTGCGAATTTTATTGGATAATACATGGCCATCACCAGAAAAACTGACACTGGCTTGAGTACTGCGAGTTTTAATCGCTTTGTCTGATGGCTGAGCTAAAGTCGCACCATTAATTCCTTTCAGACCTGGATTTACCAATACTTGATATTTTTTATTAGATTCAATAAAAGGATAAATCAGCGCTAGCCCATTACTATCCAATACCCAGTTATCAGAACTTTGCTCTTCAGCATCCAACTTTACTGTTAACAATTGGCGCCAGCGGCGATTTTCATCAATAGGAACCGTCAGACGTATTACAAGAGCACCGCCATTATTCCAGTTCTCTTCTTTAATGCTGGTGACTTTTTGCTTTTGCCCACTATATTGCTCTATCAGAACGTCCTTCTCAAACTCGGAAATACGCTGTTGATAGTGAGTACGTAAACAATGGCTATCGGCGCACAGGTTACGATTTTTCACCCATTGTCGCTGCGAATCCTTAAGCTGATTACTACTTTCTAACTGTCGATAAAGCTGGCCTAATTTCGAGTCTTGATTTGATAAGTCACTATCAGAGCAAATCAATTTCTCAATTTTACTGGCGGCTTTATCACAATCAAAACTAGCGCTATGAGAAAGTGGTGATATAAATACCCATAGCAGAGTCATTAATATCATTAATGATTTCCGACGATCAGCCAAAAACATAGTGAATTCCTTTTCATACACAAAATTTAAGGCGTGATTATGCCCTGTCATCCCACTATTTCCCAGTTATTTACAATTAAAGAAATAACGATATTCAAATAGCTTTAGAAGTAATTTAGGCATAAATTTTAGCGGAATTAGACCTTTACTTAGCTTTCACTTGATTGTTAACCTTCCTGCACTATAAAAATCTCTCTCTCAGTGGCTAGTTCAGTATGATTAAGTTAACCGTAAATGGAATTGAACACTCCCTCGATATTGCAGGCGATACCCCATTATTATGGGTCGTGCGTGATTATTTAGATTTAAAAGGCAGTAAATTTGGTTGCGGCGCTGGTCTTTGTGGCGCTTGTACTATGCATTTAAACGGCAGCCCAATCAGAACCTGCATAATGCCGCTTTCAGCAGTAGCGGGCCAAGCGATTACCACTATCGAAGGTGTAGGAACTGTCGAAAAACTCAGCACAGTGCAGGAAGCTTGGATTGAACATAACGTGCCTCAATGCGGCTACTGCCAATCTGGCCAAATCATGTCGGCAACGGCCTTGCTTGCAAGCAATGCAAAGCCTAACGATCAAGATATTGATAACGCCATGAGCGGAAATATCTGTCGCTGTGGTACTTACCCAAGAATTAAAGCGGCCATACATTCTGTGGCCAAGAATAATGCCACTTCAAATGATGACTTATTTACCAATATTATGCCTGCCAACTTTATGGAGGCTAAATAATGACTTCATTAATCTCTGATACAGCAAACAAGCTTAAACAGTCACGACGTAGTTTCCTTAAAGCGACCGCTATGGGAAGTGGCGGTTTAATGATGTCTATCGCTTTACCAGCCTGCTCCACGTTAAAAAATGGCGGTATGAAACACGTTGGCGATAATGAACAATGGGATTCCAACGCTTGGTTACGTATCGATAGCGATAACACCATTCACTTTGTTTTAGACCGCGTAGAGATGGGCCAAGGTACTTATACTGGCATGACCTCTTTGCTGGCGGAAGAACTCGAAGTTGACCCTGCAAAAGTCCAAGTTAGTTTTGCAGGTGTTGATTCTATTTATCGCAATACTATTTATGGCATTCAAATTACAGGCGGTAGTACCAGTGTTGCAAGCAGCTGGCAGATCGTGCGTGAAGCGGGAGCAGCAACCCGTATTATGCTGATTAAAGCAGCCGCTAATACCTGGGGTATTCGCGAAGATGAATGCCTTGCTGAAAATGGAGCTGTTATTAATAAAGCTTCTGGAGATAAAAATAATGGTCAACAAATAACCTTTGGCCAGCTTGCTGCAATAGCAGCAACCTACTCTGTACCCAGCGATATTCCTTTAAAAGACAAAGCCGATTTCAAAGTTATTGGCAAATACAATAAACGCTTGGATGCGATTAAAAAAGCAACAGGCACCGCAGACTACGGTATCGATACTGACCTACCAGGAATGAAGTATGCCGTCTTCACCCGCGCAGGTCGCTGGGATAGCCAAATTAAAAACTTCGATGCTAGCCAGATAGAAACTATGCCTGGAGTAGAGTACGTTTTTGCCGTGCATAAACCTAGTGCTATCGGTATTGCAATTGTGGCAAAGACTTACTGGCAAGCGCGTAAAGCGCAGCAAGCATTACAAGTTGAGTGGCATGAAAGCGAACTCAATAATGTCGATGATGCAAGCATCTTTGCTCAGTACAAAAAAGACCTCACTGAAGACAGTGGTAAAAACGTACGCAGTGAAGGCGACATCGAACAAGCACTCGATAACGCAGCACATACTATCAGCGCTGAATATGAAATGCCTTTTCTTGCTCACTCAACGCTAGAACCGCAAAACTGTACTGCTTGGGCAAAAGAAGATGGGCTAGAAATTTGGGCGCCAACTCAATCTCCCGACATGGCACAAGTTGCTGCCGCTAAAGCAACAAACTATTCACTAAGTGATATAAAAATTAATACCACGTTTATCGGCGGGGGTTTTGGTCGTCGAATCAACCAAGATTTTGTTGCCGAAGCCGCTGCTATTTCTGAGCAGGTTAAACAACCGATTAAATTAATTTGGTCACGAGAAGAAGATACTCAGCGAGATTGGTATCGTCCTTCTAGTTATCACAAGCTCAGCGCATCGGTTGATAAAAACGGTCAGGTTTCTGGTTGGAATCACCAGATGGCTGGCTCTGGAGTATTTGATTATTTTGTTGGTGACGCCGCTCCTGCGCAATATCCTTTTATGCCTAAGTTTATGTTTGGCATGCTAGAAGGCGCAGGAAAGATGGGGGAAGGTATTATCGCCCCTGCCGATGCTTCTATCTTTGAAGGAGCCGATGCCATTCCTTACGAATTTGCCAATATCAATGTTGATTATAAAAAATCAGATAGCGGTATTTTAGTCGGCAACTGGCGCAGTGTGGGTTATTCCCATAACGGTTTTATTGTTGAAACCTTTATTGAGCAACTCGCCCGTTCAGAAAAAGTAAAAGCACAAAAAGATTCTTATCAATTTCGTTATGATTTATTGAATAAACACCCAAGAGCTCAAGCAGTATTAAAACTGGCCGCAGATAAAGCCAATTGGGGCTCTCCGCTAGCAGATTGTACTCAAGGCATTTCTATTCATAAATCCTTCGGCACTTGGGTAGCAGAAGTCGCTGACGTGGCTCTGGTAAATAACCAAATTAAAGTGAAGCGAGTTGTCTGTGTTGTAGATTGTGGCCAAGTCGTTAATCCTGATGTCGTTAAAGCACAAATGGAAGGCGGTATTATCTTCGCCCTTACCGCTGCGCTATACGGTGAGATTAATATTAAGCAAGGCATTCCACAGCAAACTAACTTCCATGATTATCAACTATTACGTATCAACGAATCACCTGATATCGATGTTCACATAATTGATAGTGATGAAAAACCGACAGGGGTTGGTGAACCAGGCGTACCACCACTGGCGTCTGCAGTTGCCAATGCCATTACCGCTAAAACTGGACAGTATTTTTATAAGCTGCCATTAAAGTTAGATGCTTAATTTATGAATGGCATCTATTTATGAATGGCATCGCTTTATGAACGGCATCGCTTTATGAACGGCAGTAACTGGTTTGTAATACAACAACTCAATATCTGGTTAGCTCAAGGCATTCAGCCTTGGTTAGCCACCGTCATTGAAACCTATGGCTCTTCTCCTAGGCCAGAAGGGTCGATGATGATTTATCACCCAGATAAAGGCATTATCGGCTCTCTGTCGGGAGGCTGCATAGAAGAAGAGTTAATAAACAATCTGGCTGAATACCCAATACCACAAGTTATCCGCTATGGTGAAAGTCCAGAGCAACAAACTCGTTTGGCGCTACCTTGTGGCGGCCATCTGGATGTTCTATTAGAAAAAATCAGCGAGAAAGATCAGCAGCATTTTCAAACATTAGAAAATTGCTTGTCCAGTCGCCAATGGATCAGTCGCCATATTGATCTTGAAAAGAATACAATGAAAACGGTTCAGTCAATTAAGCATCAGCTTAGTGAATACGATATTCAACGCAGTTCGAATAAAATTATTCACGTTCTAAAACCTCATGATAGATTGTTATTAGTCGGGGCAGGAGAAGTCGCTCGTTGCTTAGCTGAAATTTGTAAAAACTTGGAATTTGAAGTCTCTCTATGTGATTTCCGTGATGAGTTCTTACAAGGCTGGCAAGTCGATGGTGTACAGGTTATTAAAGCCATGCCAGACGATTTAATTGCTGAAGCCTTCCACGATAGCCATTGTGCTATTGTCGCCTTAGCTCACGACCCGCGAGTTGATGATATGGCGATGATGCAAGGTCTCAAAACGAACGCTTTTTATGTCGGTGCTATGGGCTCGTTAATTACCTCAAATAAGCGCAGAGAGCGGCTACTCGAATTGGAGGTTACGCCAGCAGAAGTTGCCAAACTGCACGCTCCGATAGGATTAGATATCCACAGCAGAACACCCTACGAAATTGCAGTCTCTATCGCTGCGCACTTAATATCTGTGCGAACGAATGAGTCGTATCTATAAATAATAGTAAGTAGGTTAATAATATTTATGGCTGAATTTGGTATTTTAGTATTAGCGGCAGGAAAATCGAGTCGCTTTGGTAGTGACAAACTGATGGCAACAATGGCTGATAACCAGCCGATGATTGCCCATAGCCTCGAACCACTTTTAATTCTAGCAAAACAGTTTCAATTAGAACTCTGCGTCATTACTCGAGCAGATAACCAGCCACTAATAAATTATTTAACCACAGCAGGGATTAATTACAGTCTCTGCCCTGATGCGCATTTAGGTATGGGTCACAGTATTGCTTATGGCATAAAAAGTCATCAGAACTGGCAAGGCTGGATGATTGCTTTAGCCGATATGCCGAATATTAATCTAGAGTTATTAACTAGCCTCTTAGAAACAATTCAATGCAATCCAGACGCTATTATTCGACCTGCGTTTACCCGTGATGGAAAAATAAAACCTGCACATCCTGTTTACTTTCCACAGCAATATGGTTTTCAACTCAACCAGCTAACGGGTGATAAAGGTGCAAGAGAAATTATTAAGCAGCAAAAATTAGTCACTCAATTAGATGGCGGAATTATTGCAGAATTGATCCTCATGGATATGGATACTCCTGAAAGTTTGAAATCACATCACATAAAAAATAGACATGAAAAATAGACATAAAAAAGGCGCAGCACTTAATAAGTGATACGCCCTTTTATGAAGCTAATGAATCAGTTCATTTTAAATTGTCAGATTAGAAGTTTTGACGCATGCTCACTAGTACAACATTCGCGTCGCCATCACTACCATAATCTACGTTTTCAAACTCTAAACGCATAGAACGGCTATCAGTAATCTGGTACCAAATTTGACCAAAAACGTTATTCTCTAGCTGACGTTGAGTTTTATCTGAATCTTCACCCTGGGCATAACCCAAGTGAATATTGATGTTTTCAGTAATTTGATACTGAGTTGAAACAGTCGTAGATTGTACGGTTGAATTATTCTGGTATAGATCACGATCTGCACCGCGGTAAGCAAAACCAAATTCTAGCTCAGGGGTCGCTTGTACTTTAGCACCAATACTATAAATAGAAGGCTCTGTTACCAAACCATAAGCGGCTTCGATGTCTTCTAAATCACCAGAAATTTCAGCTAATTTAATATTCGTTTTTGCGGCATCACTTTGTTCAACAATATTTTTAACGTAAACCGCGTTAACCGTCACCATGCCAAAAGTAGAAGCCGCCGCAACTGTAACCCCGGTAATACCTGAAACGTTGGTTAGTTCATCATTACCCGCAAGCTCAGTTTTACGACTATCATCAGCAATGTGCAATGCAACCGTTGCTGTAATCGGAGAGCCCGTTCCCCAACCGCCGCCGCCAAAAGTATAGCTAGCAGTACTTGAACTACGGAAACCATAAGCGATAGAACCTTCAAGTTCATCAGTTACGTAAAAGTAAGAAGCAACACCTTGAGCTTCAGAGCGGTTAGTATTCCAACCACTGTATTCCATATAAGGAGTCCACTGAGTACCGACTTTAAAGCTGTGGTCGCCATTGGTAAGACCCAACCAACCAAGACGAGTTTGCATGGCTTCGCCACCGCTTTCCAAAACGTTAACCTGGAACTCCATACGGTAGGTTCCTTTCCAGCCATCAGAAATATCTTCTTCGCCTTTAATACCAAGACGTGACTGAACGTTATTATTTAAAGCAAACTCTTGCTCCGCAGTATTACCGTTGGGTGTTTCAAGACCAGGATAAATATCAGAACCATTAATAATGTCATTTTCGTTATACTTTTCTAGGCCAATATCAACGAAGCCATAGAAGTCAGCGCTAGGCATAGCCATTGAAGTTTGTGAAAAAACAGTGCTAGCCACTGCGATAGCGAGTAGAGATTTATAATACATTATTGGCGACCTTGAATAATTCAGTTTTGCTTGTTTTTTAATCAGCAAATAAGAAAGTTGCGTCAAGATACATAAAGCTGACTTATTAGACAATATCGTTTCGTAACAGAATTCGTGCATTCTGTAACAGAATGTATTGCCACCAAAACAAAATAAATACATTTGAAATATAATTAAAAATAAAATAATAAATCACAGCAATAATAGTCATTTAAGTCATGCTTACAGTAACAATATCAAACTAATATCTTTATTTTTTGATCTTACCAATAATTTTTTATTCTTTAATATGATATCTTGCGCGCCACCCAAGGCTTAACCAATCAGTTAGGTTTTTTGTAATAAACTGTCAACTCAAACAAAAAGGTTGCTTAATGTCTTCCAATACAAGCATGCACGGCTTTTGGAAAAGTCGCTGGTTATTTATTTTAGCCGCAACAGGATCTGCTGTTGGTTTAGGTAATATCTGGAAATTCCCATACATCACTGGGGAAAATGGTGGTGGTGCATTCGTGCTGGTATATCTATTGTGTATTTGTATTATCGGTATTCCAGTGATGATCGCCGAAGTTTCGCTAGGCCGCATGGGGCGTCAAAGTCCTATTAATACCATGAAGGCGTTAGCAAAAAGTTCTAATGCCAGCCCAAACTGGGCCATTATCGGTTGGATGGGTGCTCTTGCCGGCTTCTTAATTTTATCTTTCTATTCTGTTATCGCTGGCTGGGCACTGTCTTATACCGTCGACATGGCCGATGGTGATTTTGTTAACATCACAGCTGAAGAATCAGGCAATATTTTCGGTGCTTTATTAGCGAGCCCTACACAGCTAACCATTTGGCATACTGCCTTTATGGTTTTAACCATGGCGATTGTTGCTCGTGGAGTTAATGCCGGTTTAGAAAAAGCGATTAAATTTTTAATGCCGGTATTATTTATCTTACTATTTATTTTATTTGGTTATGCGTTAAGTACAGATGGTTTTTCTCAGGGCTTTGACTTTATGTTTAGCTTTGATTTCAGCAAGCTAACCACAGAAAGTATTATGGTTGCATTAGGTCATGCCTTCTTTACTTTAAGCTTAGGTCTTGGTGCCATCATGGCTTATGGCGCTTACATGCCAGAGAATACCTCTATTGCAAAAACGGTTGTTATCGTTGCGGTATTAGATACGGCCGTTGCCATCATGGCAGGCTTAGCAATTTTCCCAATCGTATTCGCTAACGGTTTAGAGCCAAGTGCTGGCCCAGGATTATTATTCCAGACCTTGCCCATCGCTTTTGGTAAAATGAGTGGCGGAGTTATCTTCGGTACTATGTTCTTTGTTTTGGTTTCATTAGCAGCCTGGAGCTCTGCAATATCTCTAGCGGAGCCTATTGTTGCCTGGATGGTTGAGCGCTTTAACATGGGCCGTAATAAAGCCGCTGTTATTATCGGAGTCAGTGCTTGGACATTAGGTATGGCGACGGTTTTCTCATTCAACATCTGGTCTGATGTGAAGCTATTTGATAAGACACCGTTTGATTTATTAGACTTCTTAACTACTAATATTTTATTGCCATTAGGTGGTTTATGTATTGCTATCTTTGCTAGCTGGAAGATGTCTCAGACTAAGATGAAAAATGAGGTAGGTATTGATTACCCTGTACTCTATAAACTTTGGTTATTCACCTTACGCTTCTTAGCACCGGTTGCTATCGTAGCGGTATTAATCAACGGTTTAATCTAAGCAAAAAAAAGAGGCTATATTTCTATAGCCTCTTTTTTAACCGCAAGATCAAGATTAAAACTTAACTGCAGCCCCCATATTCAAAGAAGAATATGTATGGGTCATATGAACACTGACCAATTGATTGCCATCAAAGAACAACATTTCTTGCCAAGCAATAGTTTTGATTCTATAAGAAAGATCCAGTTCAAGATATTTATTCAAATCAAACTTCATCCCCGCTAAAACCTGAAACGAATTACCTTGTAAGTCATTATCATTAACAAAATAGCCTGAAGAATCATCCATATTATAAAGACCAAAGCCAAACCCCCAATAGGGTTGTACAGCATCTTCGCCATAAGCAATATGCCAATCTAGGTCATAACCAGATACATCGCTATCTGTACCATTTTCATGCTCTAAGCTCATCTTTGAAGTTGAAATCTGAATACGGTTATTAGATTCAAATCGATAGCCTAGGGAAAGTGAAGCCGCCGAGACGCCTAGGTTGCCACTCAAATCCTCACCGCTACTATTATCAGTATTAGCTTCACCAATTAGAGCCGAATTTATATCAAAGCCAATATAGGTGCCAGGATCAGTACTGGCATGAGCGATATTAACGGATATAAAAAGAATAAAAGCTGCTGCTTTTAATAGCGGGTGAGACATGACATATCCATTTAATTAGAATTATTGATTACATGATACAAAGCATAAAGACATTTGTTCAATAGTCAATTTAAGCTCTTTTAGGCCTTGTAACTGCAACTCAGCCAGTTAATAAGCTAAATATAATTAGAACTTAAATGCTGCGCCTAGATTCAAATATTGATAGTTATGAGTTATCTGGGTAGTTTCAACATCGGGGCCGTCAACATACATAATTTCTTCCCATACAAGGCTCTTAACATGATAAGAAATATCAAATTCAAAATTCTTATGTACGTCTAGCTTAATACCCCCTAACAGTTGAAATGAAACCCCCGTTAAATCGCTACCATCTTCAATATAATCCCCAGAATCTTCTAAAGTATAATAACCTAGGCCAAAACCGATATAAGGCTGCACAAGGTCTTCACCATAAACGTAATGGAAATCTAACTCGGTACCAGTCACATCATCAGATTCACCTAGATCGTAATCTATGCTGGTAGCAGATCGAGATAATTGCACGCGGTTGTTAGATTCGGTTCTATAGCCAATTGAGAAGGCAGCAGAAGAGACATCAATGTCGTCAGAGAAGTCTTCGAAATCTCCCTCATATTCAGCGGTAACTTCTCCAGTTACACTGGCTGCCAAATCAAGCCCGACATAAAAGCCAGAGGTTGGATTTAAGTCGGCATAATAATCATCATAAGACTCAGCAGAAACACTCGCTGAAAGAATAAGAAGTAAATAAGCTGAAAGTTTATAGGTAGGGTTTATCATGCTACGTCCATTTAATTAATATCGATACTGCGTAGCATGGCCAATATGAGAGAGCTTCCATGCTAACTCGCAGCATCATATAGATATTAATTAAGCTGTCAATTTAAGCTCTTTCCTCCAGTTGAAACTGTAACTCTGCCAAACGGCGATAAAGTTCTGAACTTTCAATCAATTCATCATGGCTGCCTACATCCACCAGCTGACCCTGATCGAATACTGCAATACGATCCACATGTCTAACCGTGGCTAAACGATGAGCAATAATAAACGTTGTTCGCCCTTTCATTAATCCATCCAATGCTTGCTGAACATAATGTTCACTCTGAGCATCCAGCGCACTTGTAGCTTCATCTAATAATAGAATTTTAGGATCGCGTAATATCGCACGGGCAATGGCTAAGCGTTGCTTCTGACCACCAGAAAGCTTAACCCCTTGCTCCCCTAAGAATGACTGATAGCCGTCGGGTAATTGGGCAATAAATTCATCGGCATGAGCGGCTTTCGCTGCAGCAAAAACTTCTGCTTCGGTTGCACCAGGGCGACCGTATTTTAAGTTATCCCAAACATTAGCGCTGAATAAAACAGGCTGCTGGGGGACTAAAGCAAACTGACTGCGTAGCCCTTGTAAATCCCACTCCGTGAGCGGCTTGCCCGATATTTTAATTTCACCACTTTTAGGATCACGAAAACGTAATAGCAAATCAAACAAGGTCGACTTACCCGCTCCCGATGGCCCCACTAAAGCAATGCTTTCACCCGCTTTAATAGAAAGGTTTAATTTGGTTAGCGCATTAGTATCCGGGCGCGAAGGATAAGCGTAGCTCATATCCTCAAATTCAATCAGTGCCTGGCCTTCTGCTAACGGCTTATCTACCAGCGGTACCTCGACGGACTGAACTTTCGAGTTAATTTCTGGCGGCTTAATCTCAGCTTCTGTGGCTAATAGTTCGCGAATACGCTCTGCTGCACCCGCCGCTCGCTGCACCTCACCATAAACTTCAGTCACCGCTGCTAATGAACCCGCTACCATAATTGCATAAAAGACAAAGGCCGCTAAATCACCCGCAGATAATTCACCCGCAATGACATCGCTACCGCCCACAAATAACATACCCGAAACAGCCCCCATAACCAGCATCATTACCATGGCAATTAAGGCAGCACGCTGGCGAATACGTTTTAAGGCAACATCAAATGCCCCTTCCGCTGCTTGGCCAAATTGCTCATTAACCATATCTTCACGAGTAAAAGCCTGTACCACTTTAATGTGCTGCAAACTTTCACCCGCCCAAGCGCCGACAGAAGCAATCTTATCTTGGCTTTCACGAGACAGTTTTTTCACCTTGCGACCAAAATAAATCAACGGAAAAATAATGAAGGGCACTACCAATAAAACAATGAGGGTGAGTTTAATATTACTAATAAACATTAAGGTTAGGCCGCCGATGAAGGTCAGCGAATTACGCAAGGCAAACGAAAACGAAGAGCCGATAACGGTTTGCAGCAACGTTGTATCCGTAGTCACTCGGCTCTGAATTTCGCCGGCTAAATTATCTTCAAAAAAGCTAGGGGGCAAGCTGACTAGGTGTGAATAAAGCTTCTTGCGAATATCAGCAACCACTCGCTCACCTAACCAAGAAACCATATAAAAACGGAAATAGGCGCCAATAGACATCGCCACAATAATAAAGCCAACCAAGGTTAATGCATTCGACAAGCCTAGGGTTGATTGGCTAGAGAAACCGTCATCAATCATCAGCTTAATACCCTGCCCTAAAGACAAGGTTAATGTCGCAGTAAAGATAAGTGCAATAATCGCAATCACTAAGCGTGTACGATAAGGCCGAACGAACTGCCATAACCAAGCTAGCATTTTCAAATCCTTTTCTTATTTTCAATGCCAAAACAATATTGTATGGCATTTAAGGTTGAGTAATAGATGGTGTATATCTGCCAAATTTCAATGATTGAATACAGTTTAAACACCCTTGAAATATAAACAGCGTATAGTAATGGTTATCATCAGCATTATTTAGCCTAGGCCACATTCATGTCAGCGCCCTCAATTCGTTCATTGGCTGTATTACTGGCCATGCTAACCGCAGTCGCACCCTTTGCAGTGGATATGTATCTGCCTGCTATGCAAGTTATGGCTAAAGATTTATCGGTTGCGATCCATTATGTTGAAATCAGCATCAGTACTTTTCTGTTTGGCTTTGCCTTAGGTCAACTAATCGGTGGACCAGCCTCTGATCGCTTTGGTAGAAAGCCCATTATTGCCCTAGGCCTGATCTTATTTTCAATAACCAGTTTAATGCTGACCCAAACTGAGTCTATTGATCAGCTATTAATCTTACGGGCACTACAAGCCATCGGTGGTGGCATGGCAACCGTTAATGCATCGGCAATGATACGCGATTTGTTTGCTGGCGATGAAATGGCCAAGGTGCTATCGATGGTCGCTATCGTAATGATGTCAGCTCCTTTGATCGCTCCAATGCTAGGCGCATTAGTCGTCGAGCTATTTAACTGGCAAAGCATCTTCTTAAGCTTATCTATCTATTCTTTTATGGTTATGCTGCTTTTACTATGGCGCTTACCAGAGACTAATCCTAGAAAACTCAAAACAGAAAGGAAACAGACTGAACAAGAAGAAAAACCGAGTCTATGGCAATCTTATAAACGGGTATTAACTCACCGCCAAGCAATGGGATATATCGTTGCCATCAGTTTTGGTTTTAGTGGCATGTTCGTCTTTATTACCTCTTCCGCTTTTACCTACCTGGAATTCTTCTCTGTCAGCGTGCAGCAGTTTCCATTTTTATTTGGCGCGAATGTCTTAGTCATGATGTTGATGAATCGTATTAATGTTTGGGCTTTAAATCATTACCCATCAAAAAATATATTAATCACAGGTTTAATGCTGCAACTAGCTTGCGGAATAACCCTGATTATCGCGAGCTATACTCAGCCCAATCTCTATTTGATTGTCATGCTCAACATGCTATTCGTTGGCTCACTCGGCTTGATAGCGGCAAATGCAACCGCGGGGGCGCTCAACTTTTTCCCTGACATCAGTGGTACGGCTACCGCAGTCATCGGTGTCACCGAATTTACTCTAGGAGCTTTGGTAGGACTTTTATGGTCTTACTTGCACGAACTGCAGTTTGTTGCGACTCAGCAACATACCCTCAGCCCAATGGCCTGGGTTATGGCTGCGTGCGCGTTAATCGGTTTAGTCGGTTTAAGGTTTTTATCCCGCACTAAAGTTACGCCTAAGCCGCTTTAGCGTAAACCTTCGATCCGATACTCGACTCAGCAGTTTGCTTTTCAAGCATCTGCTCGTCACGCTGCTGGCGATGCTTTTTCGCTTGCGCACGCTGCTGTAAAACGACTTGTAACAAGGTATCACCGATTGCGCTTTGTATTTCTAATGTGCTCATAATCTTATCCTTAAATTATATTTTTATGCAGGGTGAATCTAATGCTCACTCCTGTTTACTCTATTTCTACTTAGTAAAACTCATTACAGGTCTAAACGAGCTCTGCAATTTTTTCATTCGCTGCTTTAACTGCTTGCTCGGCATTACCACCCGCCTGGCCTTCGGCATAAATAAATTCAACCTCTTGCACCCCAACAAACTTCAATACTTGCTCGATCCAAGGAGACTGATGATCGAAGGCAGTATTCGCATACTGACCACCGCGGGTAGAAACGACATAGGCTTTTTTCACATTCAATAAACCGACAGGACCATTCTCACCATAACTAAAACTCACACCAGCACGAGCAATATGATCGACCCAAGCCTTTACAGTTGAAGGCGTACTGAAGTTATACATAGGCACAGCCAGTACTAAAGCATCTGCATCTTTCAATTCAGCGATATAATTTTCAGAACGCTTTGCTGCCGCTTGCTGAACGTCATTACGCTGAGCAGGCTCTAGCTGAAAACCAGAAAATATCTCTTCGCTTAAATGCCCTAAAACTTCTTGGTTCAAATCACGATAGTGAACCTGAGCGTCTTGATTATTGGTTAGCTGATCGACGATAGACTTAGCCAATAAAGAAGAGGTTGCTTCGCGACCAGCAATGCTGGAATCAATATGTACAATTTTCATAATTTGTTTCTCTCTTAGTGTCTGTGAGACTGTCTCAAGTGACTAGCTTAGGTTGCTGCCTCGAGTTAATGAGATTAGTATATATCTATAAATTTGATTAGATACCCACTATATCCGATCTAATCAATCGACTTTTTAGATGAATCTATTTTGTGAGTAAACAAACCCTATGTCCACTGCCAGCCTTAGCCCAATTGATGCCGCTAAAACCTCAGTTCCAAACGTTTCTCTGGAGCAGTGGTCGATGTTTATTACAGTAGTTGAAGCAGGCAGTTTTCAAGCGGCTGCCGATAAACTGTTAAAAAGCCAAAGCAGCATCAGTTATGCCATGCAAAAGATGCAGCAAGGTTTAGGGGTTAATGTCTTTGAGCACAAGGGGCGTAGAGCCGAACTTACGTCAGCTGGCCAGCTTATGTTACAGCGCGCAAAAGACTTGGTTCACGCCGCGTCCGCAGCTGAAAAAGTGGCTGCTGACTTCTCAGCAGGTTGGGAGCCACAAATAGGACTGGTACTCAGCGATATGTTTCCCCAGCACATTTTACATACTGCATTGAAGGAATTTGGCGAGCAGTGCCCACAGACGCGGTTAGAAATATATGTAGAAGTACTTTCTGGAGTCGATGACAAATTACGTAATGGTGAAGCCCAAATCGCTATCAACCACATGATTCCCAGTGGCATGGTGGGTGAGCCCATCGTTGAAATGGAATTTGTCCGTGTCGCCCACCCCGACCATCCGTTACACCACATTGGCCGCGCTATTTATCACAGCGATATGAAATTGCACCGCCAAATAGTGATTCGAGACTCAGGTAGCTACCGTCGTGAAAACAGAGGCTTTTTAGGCTCCGACCAACGCTGGACCGTACCCAATATGCGTGAAGCTTTTGAACTGTTAAAGCTTGGTTTTGGTTCAGGAGTGATGGCTCGACATCTAGCACAGCCAGCAATTGATGCGGGTGAATTAAAAGAATTAGATATCGATGGTAGTGGCCGCATGAGTTCAAATATGAATTTAATCTTTGCCGATAAAGCCAATACTGGCCCCGCTGCATTGCTATTGGCTAAGTTGTTGAAACAAGCAGCTAAAACAAGCTCTCCAGTCACTAATGTGTAGCGTCCCACGCAATAGAGGAGGCAACAGTCTCCATAACCAAGCGTCCAAGAATCTCGCCAAAGACCACATGCTTGCCACAATAGGTTATTACTTCTGGCCCATGACCACTCACTACAGCAACAGAGTCGGTTCCTGTGCCCGTGGCGATTTTATTTGAAATAGGACTCAGTATTTTAGCTTCTTGCAAGGCCGCCGCTTTAGCTTCGGTAATCATAAGCACAGCCTCTACACTCGCAGCGTCGGTTAACTTAGCCGAGGTTAAGAAAATGATATTAATCGTTCCCACAGCCTTAGAATCTGTAACCATAGCGCGACATTCAGCAACATCGCCTACCCGCCTCGCATTAGACAAGCCTGTTGTCACCACGATAATAATATCAATGCCTTGTTCAGTAATCTTAGCCATACGAAAGGATTTCATTGATGCCGCCGTCATCATGCCAACAGAAGTTCCATGCCAGCCATAATTTGAGCAATAGTTCGCCAGCGTCTGTTCTGGGCTCTCGTTACCTGAGCCCTTATTATCAGGACTCTCTTTCGGCACCTTCATATTAACGAGGTGATCCGCACTAACTAGGCCACCATTTAAAACTGCAGAACTCATGACCCGATGAGTTTTGCTAAACTTAATATGAACATGGTTCGCGGTATGCTCCAAAGATGCATATTGGGTTAATGCAATCGCCATAGCGCGATACCTTCCTTACAGTGAAATATGAGCTAAAATTTTGCTGCCCATTTAATCATATTGATATCAAATAGAAACACCGCCTCAGCTATTGGCCAAGTAGCTAAAAGAAGCTGTTGAAAGAAGCGGTAAAAAACAACCAATCTGATAGAATGTAGGCAATTATCGAGCAAAAATTATTGCTCGAGCATCACCGACTTATACCGAGGCTTTCCCTTGTCTGCTGAAATTACATCCTTCTCTGATTTTTTCATTCACGATCGAATTGAAAAATCCCTTGAAAAACTCAGGCTTACTATTCCAACAGATGTGCAGAAAGCCTCTATTCCTCACGCGTTAGACGGCAAAGACCTGCAAGTATGTGCAGAAACAGGCAGCGGTAAAACACTGGCTTATGTACTGCCAATGATTCAAAAGTTCTTGGGGACCAAATCGGTAATTCAAGGTACTCGTGGTCTGGTCTTAGTGCCAACCCGTGAACTAGCGCGCCAAGTATTTAAAGCGACTGAACAATTTACCGATAAGACAGGATTGTCTGTTGGTTTATTAACGGGTGGTGAAGACTTCAAATTCCAAGCAGCGATGTTGCGTAAGAATCCAGAATTCATTATCGCCACACCAGGTCGTTTGGTTGATCACATTAAGCGCCGCTCTACCGATCTTGTTGATCTTGAGGTTCTGGTTTTAGATGAAGCCGACCGCATGCTAGACATGGGCTTTGCTGAAGACATGGAAATTATTTCCGACGAGTGTAACGCCAGCAAACGCCAAACGTTATTATTCTCGGCGACCTTGCACCACAAGGGCATTGCCCGTGTTGCCACTAAAGTATTAAACAATCCAATAGAAATCACCACGGCTACCGTACGTGATAAGCACGATAACATTCGTCAGCAAGCTATTTTGGCTGATGATGATGCTCATAAAGATCGTATTTTGAGCTGGTTGCTTTCCCACGAAACCTACCAAAAAGCCATCATCTTTACCAATACACGTACTGAAACTGAACGTCTTAATGTTTTCTTACGTCAGCACAGCTGCCGTTGCGCCGCATTGCATGGCGAGCTAACTCAAGATCATCGTAATGCCACCATGCAGTTATTACGTGAAGGTAAGATCAACGTATTGGTTGCGACGGATGTAGCGTCTCGTGGTCTAGATGTTAAAGGCATCGACCTTGTTGTTAACTACAACATGGCACGCAAAGGCGATGACTATGTTCACCGTATTGGCCGTACTGGCCGTGCTGGAGAAACAGGTACTGCGATTTCTTTGATCGATCATACTGAGTGGAATCTTAAAGCGGCCATTGAGCGTTACCTTAAGCAAGACCTTGAACACCGCGCGATTAAAGAATTGAAAGGTGCTTACAGCGGTCCTAAACGCCTAAAAGCGTCTGGCAAAGCTGCAGGAACCAAGAAGAAGAAAGCTGGCCCAGGTCGTGATAAACGCCCAGGTAAAGGCGCTATGCCAGAGAAGAAGAAAGTGAGTGCGAAGAAAGCGAATGGACCACGTCCTAGCCGTCCTAAGCCAAGCAACTTGATGGATTCAAAAGGTTTCGCACCGATCAAGAAAAAGAAGAATCCAGCACCTCACAAACCTAGTGATGACTAAAACCTAAAATGGCGAGAGCATCGGTTTCTTGATGCTTTCGCTGATTATCGATATCAGTAAGTTCATCCTTGAAGCTCCTTCCGGTCTAGCCATCCATGGCTAGCCGCTCACTGAGCTGCGAAGCTACGCTTCGTTCACGTGAGCCCTCAAACAAAACACCCAATACCGATACGCGAAAGCGACTTTTCCAAAAGTCGATAATCAATATTATCTCAAAAATAATCAGCTCTAATGTAGTTAATCGAAACTCTAATGCAAAACCGTTGCATCAACGTCTTCAGCAAACTCTGCAGGTAATACGCAAACCCGATTCAGCATCAGCAAGCTATGGCTTGGCATAATCACTTCTTGCTCTTCCTCTGGCATCTCAGCCGATTCAAGCGTAATAATGTCATCCAGCAATATCACCGTCGCATCAATCGAATCCAGCGCAACAATCACCCCACTGAAAAAGCCATGTATGGTATTAACAGAGATTAAATCACCTACTTCGATCTCTCGTCGATAGGTCATAAAATCTTCGCCTTCCAACTCATCCCCAGGCCAAGGAGTATGGAAGCGAGCCGTTGCAACTAGATGAATGAGGCCCTGAATCATATTGTCTTCGATATCGAGCTGAATATCTTTATCGGTGATGTTCATAACCTTGCGTAACAGGCTCATAAACAACTCGCTATCGTCTTCAGACCAGCGTAAATCAATTGGGTTTTGATGATGGGTAGACGGCTTAAAAGAGACATCAATTGCATATTCAATCGCAACTTTATCCGCTTCTTCACCACGAGGCATTAGAACACTAACAACATCTAAGTCAGAGTTATGTTCATTGGCTAGGCGCCAAAACAAAGGTTGTAATACGGCATTCATGTCGCTCACTCCTCTAGTATCGCTCTCATCTTACTTATTATTAACAGAGTTAACTTATTAATAGCAGGGCTAAAAAGCCGCCGCAAGTTAAATCCGCTTAAGTATTAGGTCGTTCTATCTAGTTATCGTTCATTATTATTAAGGCTTTAATCATAAATCACGATATATACACACTAATAAGTCATGCACTCACTTAAATATCGTAGCCAATGTTCAATTAGTCAAGAAAGAGCAATAAGTTCACTTGTTTGCTAAAAATGATACTATTCAGCAAAAATCATTAAGGACCTCCCATGAGAACCCTGCATTTATTATCTTTAACAGTCATATTAGCCACAAGCCTAACCACAGGCTGCGCCACTAAAGTCGCCAACTATGACTACATCGAACTGGAATCTCATAAAGATGCAGCCATGGCTGACGAATCAGCTGCCAAGAGCATTCAGCGTGCACAGATGAACCTAGAGCTAGGTAAAACCGAAGAACTTGCCTACTACGCCCCTCGCCACCTTAAAATTGCTCAAGATAAGCTAATTGAAGCTCGTAGCATGCACACTTCTGGCGATCCTGATGGCGAAGTTAAACCTGTTGCCATAATGTCGAAGAAAACCCTTGAAGCGGGCTTAGCAAACAAGAAAACAGTTATTTCTACATTGCGCCCTGCGCTTAAACACAAAGAAAAGCTATTAGAGATTAAAGCCAATAAATACTACCCAGAAGATTACAAAAATATCACCGCGACCATAGTCAAACTGATTGATCTAATTGAAGACGGTAAGGTATCTGAAGCGCAGCAAGGTCAAAAAGCCTTATTGCCACTTATGCACGCTAACGAAGTGAATACCATTGAGTTTATTCAACTGCAGCCAATCAAAGATCACCTTGCGACGATCAAGAACAAGGGTGGCGATAGCATTGCGCCAAGTAGCTGGAAAGTTGCACAAACTAGTTTGAAACAAGCCCAAGCATTAATCGGCAAAACACCACGAGCGAAAAAGCAGATTATGCAGGCGACTCACGACGCACAACGCGCCGCGGACCACGCTAATATCATCACTGATTTCTCTAACGAAATTAACGACGCCAATAGCGATAACGCCGAAGCGATTGCATTAAAAGTAGAACGTTGGTTATACCGCGTAAGTGTTGCGTTAAAGCATGACGATATTCGTCACCGTCCATTCGATGAACAAGCTGCAACACTCGCCACAGAAGTTGAAAAAGTAATGCGCAAGAGCCGCTAGGCGATATATAAAAGAGACCGCTAGGCGACTTGTTATATCTAAAAACCGCTAGGCAATAAAAAGGAGTGATTAGTTAACCTAATCGCTCCTTTTTTATTGCTCGTACTAAAAATTAGTCCCCGAATAAACTAAGTGCCATCACATGAAAAATCATGTTCTGTTCATTCACTCCCGTTAACCATTGCGCCCCTGGTCCAGTGGCGTAAATTCCGACATCTTCACCACCATGTGTTTCTGAGTGACGCGGCACTAATGCCTCTTGATGGTAGCCAGGAGTCTCTGTATCAATATTAGAAATATCTTTACGACCCACATTTGTGGCTAATTTTTTAACCACATCTGCATTTCCTTCGCCACCTAAGTCATGCATGCCTCGTCCATTCATGTATGACAGTGTCGTATAAGGTAATCCATCTCCTGCCAACGTAGGGCTGTCTTCACCAGCTGCGACAACTTTACCCAGAATAGGATTTCCTCGCTTGGGATAGCCTGCAAACGTCATCACATGGCTATGATCAGCAGTGACAATGACTAAGGTTTCAGATAAATCGACTTGAGATAATGCCGATGCAACCGCATCCGACAAATCAATGGTTTCATGCAAAGCGTTATAAGCATTGCCCGCATGATGGCCATGATCAATACGACCCGCTTCAACGATTAAGAAAAAACCTTGCTGCTCATTTTTCAAAATACTCAACGCCGTATTCGTCATTTCTAGCAAACTAGGCTCAGCACTTTCTTCCGCTGAATAGTCCATATGGGAGTTATTAAACAAACCAAGCAACGAAGTCGTGTTATTTGCATCAAGCGCTAATAACTCCTCCCTACTAGCAATATATTGTCCCTGAGTATTTTTAGATTTCCATTGCTGGATTAAATTTTTTCCATCTAAACGAGACCCACCTAAAGACTCCGCTAAGAAGTGCTTACGCCCGCCACCCAACGTAACATTTATTTCAGGACTCGCTGCAATAAACTGCTGGGCTATATCAATACAGCCATTAGCTTTTGCCTCTGTAGATAACTCAGAATCGTCTTCCCAGTCTCGCTCTGCCGATTTGGCATAACTTGCAGCAGGGGTTGCATGAGTAATTCTTGCAGTGGTTACAATACCTGTCGCTTTACCTGCCAACTGCGAGAGCTCTAAAACTGATACCAAGTCACGACCTTGGGCAGAATTACAATCCGAACGATTAGCGTGCTCGTCAACCGATAAAATACCCGCATCGGTTTTCACTCCCGTCATCATCGCCGTCATCGTGCCAGCAGAATCAGGCGTTTGCTGGTCGACGTTATAGGTTTTAGAAAAACCCGAGAAAGGCAGTTGTTCAAAACTTAATAAATTCTCCTCTCCACTCTCACCAGCAATCTGCCCTTGTAAAATACGGGCAGCAGTAACCGTACTGACCCCCATACCATCACCAACAAATAGAATGACATTTTTTGCCTTACTCGCAGATCCTTTTAATACGGAGTGCTGCATCTTATTTTGCAGTTCAAGCTGCCCCTGCTGAAACCAAGGACTATTCACTTGATGGTCAGGCAACGATTGCTGATAAGCCAAGGAAGTGCTGCTACTAGCTTGAGAAAAGCAAGCCGATAGATTGACTGCCATTAAGCTAACCAATGCAGTACCAGCAATTGCACGCCTTCTATTTTTTAATGAGTTCATTGACTCACCTTCGACTTGTTTAACTGTAGAACTTGTTGATCGATTTTCTGCCAAGAAACTATTTTATAATTCTGATTATTATCTGGTAATAAATTACGTCCATCCTGAACGACAACAAGTCCTTGTGGATACTTATCCCCTAGATATGCACTCGATACCGTTAAACCATCGGTTTCAGATGCGCCATCAACGCCACTTTCAGCATTCAATACAATACGAAAGCGTCCAAGGTATTCATAAGGGGCATCAGCTTGAAATAACACATAGCTATCATTACCCTGACTGGATACTAATAAAATATTTTCCTTTTCAGTCTGATACAGCTCCATACCTTCAATATCTGCCTTTAATACATCACCAATCTCGGCAACCTTCGTCATCTCGGTTTTAGCATCGGGTTCTGCACCCAGTGTCCACACAGCAACATTTTCTTCACCGACAAATAAGCGCTGATTTTTATCATCCGCAGTACAACCTTCTGGTTGTGAATCAACACTGAATTCACGCACGCGAGTTCCAGACCAGCCAGCAACAGTATCGTTAATTTCATATTGCTCATAACGACCGTCTTGGTCATTAATAAACACATACATCTTTTGCTCTAAACCGCGATACATGCACAAACCGTAAACATCATCCAGACCCGTAACAATCTCATTGACAGCAGAAACCTCACCATTACTGGCATCGATATGGAACAAAGCAATGCTGCGATTATCTCGCTGACTACCAGCAGCAATATCGGCAGGCATACCTTTGTGCGTAAAACCTTGACGCACATCTACATTATTAACTCGACCCACTAATAGCTGCTGAACTTGCTTACCTTCAAGATCATAAACCAATAAACCACGTTGTTTATTAGTGCCTAAAATTAAGCTTTTATCAGCACTATCGGGATGCAGCCAAATTGCAGGATCATCCGCTGCATCACCCTGATCTTGAACGGGTTGTGTTTCAGCATCAGCTGTTATATTAACAATGGCATGTCCCATATTCTTACTTGCATTCACATTGGCATCAGACTCTGTAGCAGCCACCTTGATGAAATAGCTCTGCTCACTTGTGTCATCTAAATAACTAATGAATAAATCATCACCTTGTTTATCGACACTAAGCCCATCTAATTTAACTTTCTCTGAAAGTATGTAACTCGTATTTAAAACAGTCGCCGATTTTTTAATATCGTAGTGGTGAATGACATTTCCATCTTTTTCAGCAGCCAATAATTGTTGGTCAATAACGACCAGTGGTCCACTTGCATGGATCACATTACCGTACGGTTTTTTCAGGTCGACTACGTTTCGACTAACTTCACTTTCAGCTCGAGCAGAATATGCCCAGATTCCTATATTTTCTTCACTGATAAACAGCTGCTCAGTCACAGGATCAGTGGCACAATATTCAGCCTTTGGCGGCAAAGGGAAACGGCGAATTTCTGACAAGCTAAAATTATTACCTTGATGCTCAATTAGCATCTGATGTGCTATTGCCGACTCATCTAATAAAAAGACATGCTCTTGCCCGGTAGGAGTTTGATACAAGCAAAACCCTTCAAGCGGGTAGGTCACTTTGTCTTCATACTTTGCTAACGCATCATCACTACTGATATAGCGAACCTGATCAGTACTTAGTTTGCTGTCCAGTTCTGTATTTTCTGTTTGGTTTACACCGAGTGCAGTACAGGCGGTCAACGTTGATAGTGCTAAGCTCAACGCTAATAGCAGTTTATTCTTTGATAGATTATTCATAACTAATTCTCCAATTATTAAAAGTTGCTAAAGCTCAAACCTAAACGATAGGTCGGGCCATAATCTTCGTATTGGTTATTATAATTTTCGTTATTACTATAGGTGTAATAAGGTTCATCCGTTAGGTTGGCTATTTCAAAGTTCACCTTCAAATCTTCTTGAATCTTATAGCTGGCACTAAAATCTAATTGAGTTTGTGCAGCTTGATAAACATCTGATTTTTTATCATTAATATCATCGACTTCTAATAAGTATTCAGATTTATAATTGGCGGCTAGGCGCAACATCAGAGCACTGTATTCGTAACCCACAACAAAGTTACCCGTTAAATCTGATTGGTTAGGCATGCTAATGTCACGACTAATTTTCTCACCATCATCATAACTGCTGATGCGCGCATCACTTGAACTAATCGTGGCATTCGTGCTGATGAGCAAGCCATTAAAAGGTGCTGGCAACATGCTCATTTTTTGTGAGTAAGCCAGTTCCAAACCTGTTAAATCAGCATTTTCACCATTTTCAAACGTCTTTACTTCATCGTAATCTTCCCAACCATTGGAGCCTGCTAAGTCGGTTTCATAAACAAAGTTATTGATGTCTTTATAAAAAACAAAAGCTGAAACTGTTCCTGCGGTACCAGTAAAATGCTCAATACCCAAATCATAGTTGGCCGACTCAAGTGCCTTTAAATGAGTATTACCAAATTGTGCTTCTTCACCATCATCGACAAAGCTAGGCGCCATCTGTTCAAAAGTTGGGCGTACCACAGAATTAGTCCAAGCAGCACGAACTTGAGTTGCTGACGTTAATTGATAACGAGCATGAACGGAGGGCAATACATGGGAATAATTGTTTTTATCATTTACATCTTGATAATTTGCATCACCATCAAAGCTTACCCCTTTGAAGGTATGCTCGGTGCCTTCGTAGCGTACACCCGCTAATAAACGTAGCTCGTCTAAATCAATTCTACCCATCATATAGGTAGCCTGAATATCTTCGTTAATAGTGTAATCGCCGATACGAGATTTTTCTTCATCAATAAAATCATCATGATTTAAGCTATTGACTACGTCATTTACTGCCGATGCTGAAATACTAGGGCCAAAAGTGCCTAAGCCATAATCAACCTGGCCATCAGTAAAGTTACTAAGAGACAAGTCTGCTTCGCTATAACCATAATCGGTGAAGTCTTCGAATACGTACTCATCAACATCTTGTTTCTTTTCACGCTGACTTGCTTTAATACCAAATTTTATTAATGCGGGGTTATCTGCAAGATAAAGATCGCGGGTAAAATCAAACTTCAGGCTATTTTGGATATCGCTACTATTCGCAACTTCGTATTCAATTTCATCCAGCTGATAATTACTGGCATCTAGTGAATCTTCAGAAGCAATCACATTAGGCTTTTTGGTATTGGTAAAACCCATATCATCAAACACATCGGCTTTAAAGCTAGCACTGCCAATACTGCCAGGTTCATCTTCACTCGCCTTGCTATGACCTGCTGCAAAATCGATAGTCCAATCATTAACAAAATGCTGACCACCAAAAGTTGAAGAAAAAATACGCTGAGTTTTAGTACGGTCTTTTAATTCACGTGTAACTTCGGCTAATCCTAGTTCTCCTTCTTCTCGGCCTTTACCAGAAAATTCCAGTTCATTTTCGTCATTTAACTCTTCTTCACCAAATTCAATGACATTTGCTTGGCGTTGCTCGTCATCACTGTATTCGCTATATAGTGTTCGCAGATACAACGATGTATCCATGCCTAATTCTAAATCGAGGTTTAGCGCCGCCCCAATACGTTCACGCTCAATGCTATAGTCTCGCTGTTCAATTTCTTCTAAGGCAGCACCATCATCAAAATCCCAAGCCCCACCCGTTTCAATATTGTCAGAACCAAACTTTCTATTTTCCCAGGTTAATGCACCTGCTACACCTAAACGATTATCTTCTGAAAATTGGAAAGTATTACCCGCCGTTATCGCTAAGGCTGGGCTTGTTTGATCAGAGTGCTGATCATGAGAACCTTCCGCACGTGCAGTATAAAAAGCCCCGTCACGCTCAAATGCTGATAGGCTCTTAACATCGATACTACCGCCAATTGAATTCGCATCCATATCTGGAGTTAAGGTTTTAGTCACCACTAAGCTGCTTAACAAATCCGCAGGCACAACATCTAATGCCACTGCTCGGCGACCAGACTCTGGGGCAGGAACCTGAGTCCCATTAACCGATACACTGTTTAAATCTGGACTAATACCTCGAACTCGAACAAAGCGCCCCTCTCCCTGATCTCGTTCTATTGAAATACCAGGAACCCGCTGCAATGCTTCTGCTGCATTACTATCAGGCAGCTGCCCCATAGCATCAGAATTAATTGCACTGACCATATTATCGGCATAACGTTGACGATCGAGAGCCCTCTGCATTTGTGCAGCCTGCCCCACGACTAATACTTCTTCTACCGGCTGGCTATCAGTATTAATTTCAATATTGTTTTCTAAATTTTGATCTTCTTTTATTTCAACTTCGTGCTGATAAAGTATTTCATTACTCAAAGAGATGCTTAGATTGTATTTACCTGCGGGTAAATTAAGTAAACGGAAACGGCCATCTTCTACCAATATTTCTCGCTTAACTTTTTTATTATCTTGGGCTTGAATTTTTAGTACCGCCCCCGACACATTTGCACTGCTACTCCCATCGGTAATACGACCTTCAAGCGTGCCGTCTGCCGAGACCGTGGCAGAAGCTAATGCCATTGCTACTACTAATGGTTTTAAAACAGAGTTCATCATTGATTCACATCCAGTTAGTTATTTAATTTGGAGTGACCATAAGAAAGTTATATGACATAAAAATGACAAGATTCGTGGACAAAACCCATACTCTAGCCTGAGAGGAAAAAATCAATAATATCCTACTGGCTTTTATACTTCATGATCCAATCTGACCTCTTATAAAAGTGGGAAAGAGGCGCTGAACCACCGCTAATAGTAAGCTAGCAGGGCTTTTTAATAAAAACTAAAGCCTTTTACAGCCTTTGCTCTGAGCTGATTTAACCCTTAGAAATATTTAACGTATTTCTTCGATCGTAATATAACTGAAACATAATTTTGTTATTTCGTATTGATACCTTTTTACGAGTATTGGCATTATGTTCAGTCTGCTGAAATTACATTTAAACAAAATATTGCTAATGGTCAGTTTAATAACACTGTCAGCGTTAGTTAGCCTATCCATCGGTGAAACTAAAGAATGGGGTCAAGTTGATTGGCTAGATGTTGCTGGTGAAGGTGGAAGTGCGATTGCACTCGCCGTATGGATGATATTTATATTAGGCAGCCGCCCTCAAGGCTATGTAACAGATTTATTAACCTTTGGTTTAGGTTTAATGTTCTTGGCTTTTTGGCAGGATGCTTTAGATGAGTTTATTCATTTGCCTAATACTATCTTATGGAATCAAATAGAATCCATCACTTTACCTATTGGCATCATGTTACTTACTTATGGTTTATATCATTGGCAGCAAGAGCAACTGGCGTTATATCAACAATTAAGAAAGCGTGAACAGCTATTTCGAGAACATCGATCTTTCGATCAACTTACATTAACCGGTCGAGTTGAGTATTTAATTAAGCAGTTAAAAAACCATCAACAACTTGGTGCACAACAATCGTTAGTTTTTCTTATGCTAGATATTAATAATTTCTCTCAATTTAATCGAACCTTCGGTCAAATACAGGGCGACCGTCTTTTACTAGAGATTAGCGAGACTGTTTTATTAAATCTACGCCAAGACGATTTGATTTGTCGTTATGCAGGTGATCGTTTTGCCATAATTTTACCTAATACTTCATTAACACAAGGTCGCCAGATGGCCGCTGAACTAAAACGTGCAATTCATCATTTCGGTTTTAAAGTACCGCAATCAGCTAATTCACAATTTCAAAGCCTTAGTATTGGTTGTGTTCATTGGCAATTAGACGAAGGCAGCAGCCATTATTTGGAGCAACCAGAACAACTTATCGAGCGGGCAAATCTGGCATTATTGCAAGATAAGCCGATGCAGGCGGCATAGATGATTGATAAAAAATGAGTTTTTCAGCTAAAGAATATTACGAAAATGATGACCCCGTTTTTGCTGCACACTATCAAAGCTTACTGCTTATGGATATCGTTCAGAATCGTAATGTGAATAGTCATAAACTCTTAGCAGGAAGCGGATTATTCTATGATGATGTGCTCAACGGTGAAAAAGAATTATCAGCGCAACAATTACTACGTTTAGTCAGTAATGCTCAGATGCAGTATAAACAACCAGACTTAAGCTTTCGCTGGGGTCATACACTATGGCCTGGGCATTACGATTGTTTTAGCCAATTATTAAAAAATACTTATTCTTTACGCCAAACTTTATCGATAATAAAAATCTACCGCCATCAACTATCACCACTCATAACCCCAATAATTACAGAAGATAAAAACTACTGCTATATTCAATGGCGCGATGCTATTGGCCTTGGGGATAATAAACGTTTTATTATTGAGGCATGGATGACAGGCCTTGCATCGCTATGCCATTGGCGTAGCCAGCAAAAGCTCCCTTGGCATTTTGGTTTTAGTGGTAGCCAGGCTAAATATCAGGAGCAGTATCAAGTAAATTTAGGCAATCAATCATATTTTAATTTGGGCATTGATGTGATGGCGATAGATAAACGTTACCTAAACCAAAACTGGCAAGACAGTGCAAGTAAAACGGCCTACAACATTGCCTTGCGCCAATGTGAGTTACAGCAGAATAATAAATTAGGTTTTATTGAACACGTTTTTGATCACTTACTATTAAATATCCAACAACCCTTATCCCTTGATCAGGTCGCCTGTAATTATCAATTGAGTAGTGCAACGTTTAAACGTAAATTAAAGAAACACCATACCAGCTATCAACAACTGCAAGATCAGGCACGGCTATCAACCGCGTTGTATTTATTTCAATGTAATAAATATACCAATATGGAAGTTGCTGAGTATTTAAACTTTTCAGATTTGACAAATTTTCGCCGAGCCTTTAAGCGCTGGAGTGGTCGAACCCCCAGCAACTTAAAGCAGGATTTATTAAACCCTGCATAAGGCCAATTTAATTATTCAGACTTCAATCTAAGCAAGCTGAGGTTCAGGTTTTTGACCTTGCTCTTCATCAACTTGCAAATCCAGTTCTGCTGCTGCCAATAACGCGAATTCTTCTTCTGCTGTTTTAGCAACCAACTTATTTTTACTGTAGAAAAAGAAGTAACAAGCACCTAATGCATATAGCGCGATTGTAAAGCCAAAAGCACGTGGATCAAAAGCATAAACACCCGTTAATGCAATCAGTGACAGAATCAGTGCCGTAGAAGAAGTAACAATACCACCTGGTGTTTTATACGGACGTGGCATATCAGGCTCTTTAATACGTAATAGAATATGGCTTAAAGACATCAAAGCATAAGAAATCGTTGCCCCAACAACCGCCATCGCTAATATTAAATCTCCTTCACCGCTCAACGAAGCTAAGAATCCAAAGATACCAGGAACGACTAACGCCCACGTCGGAGCTTTACGCTCGCTGGTTAACGACAAGAATTTTGGTAAATAACCCGCACGGGATAAAGCAAATACCAGTCGGCTATAACCATAAATAATTGAAAAGAATGACGCCACTAAACCCGCCAAACCAAGAATATTAACAATCACTGCTAGGTTGTTATTACCCGTTGCATTCAGTGCATCGACTAAAGGCACAGCACTGGCACCCATTGCGGCTGCTCCTCCGGTACCCGCAACCAATACGACGACCAGTACCGCTGTCACTAATAAAAACAACATCGCGGCTATAATTCCTTTAGGAACATCTTTTTCAGGATTTTTAGCTTCTTCTGCCGCCAAAGGAACACCTTCAACTGCTAAGAATAACCACATGGCAAAAGGTAACGCAGCCCAGATACCATACCAGCCCATCGGCATAAACGTAGAAGCACCTTGAGCATCGGTTACTGCAATATCAAATAATAAGGCAACATCAAAATCAGAAATTAATGCGACAGCTGTAGCAATAATTGCAAAAATCGCTAAACCCGTAATAACCATCATTACTTTTAATGCTTCACCCGCACCGACTAAATGCATAGCAATAAACGCAACATAAAAAGCGGCATAAACCCAAGGGCCATTAATACCGATTAACGCCTCTACAGCAGAGCCTATAAATATAACAATGGCTGCGGGCGCTAATGCATACTCAATTAAAATAGCTAAGCCGGTTAAATAACCACCCGCTGGCCCCATAACTTGACGAGCAAAACTGTAACCCCCACCCGCTGCGGGAATTGCAGAAGACATCTCTGCCAATGATAAAACCAAGGCAAAATACATTATTGCCATTAAGCATGCAGCGATGGCAAAACCACCCCAACCCGCTTCGGCAATACCAAAGTTCCAGCCAGCAAAATCACCAGAGATAACATAAGAGATACCTAAGCCCGTTAACAACAGCCAACCTGCACTGCCTTTTTTTAATTGGCGCTTAGCCAGATATTCTTTATTTTCAGTATTGTCGTTCATACAGCCACCTTATGCTCAGTTTATAAAATCAGTTAGTAAAATTAATATGATATTTTTATTAGTATGCATTCAAGAGAGTAAAAAGTTTTTTTCTTCTCGCTCTATTTCTTGCTCGCTCAGTTGCGGGACCACTTCTTGTGAACGATCTTTTAAGTTCACTCCGGTTAATTGCCTTTTATGTGCCTCACTTAGCAAATAAAATACTTTGTTGACAGCATCCTCGTAGACCAACCCTTCTGGTCGTACATTGGAAATGCAGTTTCGTGATTCATCTGTCAGCCCTACCTTGGGTGCCCAAGTAAGATAAAGCCCCAAACTATCGGGTGAACTTAACCCTGGGCGTTCACCAATGAATACCAATACCGATTTGGCATTTAAAATTTCTCCAACCTCATCACCGATAGCGACTCGACCTTGCTGTACGATAACGATAGGAGCTAAGCGACAGGATGAAGGAGTAGTATTGGATAACGGCTGAACAGTTAAACGTTGGCTTAACTGTTGCAAAAGCGGCGCAGCATTTTTTTGAATAGCAAAAGAAGAAAGACCATCAACAATAACGATAGCTAAATCATAGGCGTCACCTTCTGGGGCAGAATATTGCTTTAGTCGCTCTACTGACTCGCTATTTAAACGGCGGCCTAAATCTGGACGCTGGAGGTAGTGAGCACGATCGTTCACCTGGCTATGAACACTTATACATTCATACTCAGGTTCAACCTCGGCCTTTAATTGCAGTACATCTAATGGTAAATGTACTGCGTCTTGCGCCTGCGCATGGGCTAATTGAAACGCTAACAAATGCTTAGTCGGCACACTAATACCTGCACGACCTAAACCGATTCGCGCGGCGGTATATTCACGCAATATATGCCATGAGTTATTCACAATGTGCTTAGCCATAACTATTGCTCCAGAATCGTATTTAACGACGAAGAAAAAGCAGCGGGTAATGAATCGTTTAAAACGAAGTTATGCACATCAGAAAAAATATTCATTTGATCTAACCAGTGCTGAAATTCTGGTGCAGGATGTAAGTCTAAAACACGACGGGCATATAACGCATCGTGAAAAGAGGTGGTTTGATAATTCAACATAATATCGTCAGAGCCAGGTATCCCCATAATAAAGGTGCAGCCTGCAACGCCTAATAAGGTTAATAAATTATCCATATCATTTTGATCAGCATCGGCGTGATTGGTATAACAAACATCACATCCCATCGGCAGACCTAATAACTTACCGCAAAAATGATCTTCTAATCCTGCGCGAATTATTTCTTTACCATCAAATAAATATTCAGGGCCAATAAAACCCACCACCGTATTCACTAATAGCGGATTAAACTTTCTTGCCACTGCATAAGCGCGGGTTTCACAGGTTTGTAAATCCAACCCATGATGCGCATTGGCTGATAATGCACTGCCCTGACCCGTTTCAAAATACATCACGTTATTACCAACCGTACCGCGGTTCAGTGATAACGCCGCTTGTTCTGCTTCCGCCAAAATAGATAAATCAAAACCAAAGCTTGAATTGGTTGCCTGCGTACCGCCAATAGATTGAAAAACTAAATCCACAGGAGCCCCCTGCTCAATCGCTTCCAAAGTATTGGTCACATGAGTTAATACACAAGACTGTGTTGGAATTTGATACTTCTGAATAACTTCATCCATCAATTGCATCAATTTAGTCGCTTGGGCAACGTTATCAGTTGCTGGATTAATTCCTAATACCGCATCACCACTGCCGTATAACAAACCATCTAATAAACTAGCAGCAATACCCGTGACATCATCAGTAGGATGATTGGGCTGTAAGCGGGTTGATAAACGCCCAGGTAAGCCAATAGTATTGCGAAAAGCAGTCGTCACGTGACATTTTTTGGCGACTAAAATAAGATCTTGATTGCGCATAATCTTACTTACCGCGGCTGCCATCTCAGGAGTAATTCCTGGCCTTACTTGAGCCAATACCTGTGGCGTCGCAAGATCACTCAATAACCAATTACGAAAATCCCCAACGGTTAAATGTGATATTAAAGAAAAAGCAACTAGGTCATGATCGTCGATAATCAAGCGTGTAATTTCGTCATCTTCATAAGGAATTAATAAGTCTTGTAGAAATGTTTTTAGCGGTAGTTCTGCTAATAACATTTGCGCGACTGCACGTTGCTCAGAACTTTCAGCTGCTACACCTGCCAAACGATCACCCGATCGCGCTGGAGTTGCCTGCGCCATTAAATCTTTTAAATCGATAAACTCAAAAGTACGCTGGCCAAGAACATATTTATAAGTTGCAGATTGCCTATGCACTAATACTCTCCAATACACTATGAGTAAGAAGGGAATACTTCTTGCTGTCTGAAATGTTAGTAATACGATAACAAGGAACGTTTTTTAATCGTTATCGAGTTTTGGCAAAGTTTTAAACTAGGAATAGAGCTGTTTCGAGACCGTATTGATAAAAATGAATAGAGAATGCCCACAATGGAATCACTAACGTCAACAAACGCACCAAATCAGGGCCGTATACAAAGAGAAGCAACGGATGCTGATCAGCACGCTCATAATTTAACGAATTGGCAGCAACAATATGATCAGGTCAGCGCAGGTGATTTCTACGGGCAACTAACCGAGATTCAGTTTGATGGCTTACAATTATTTCAAGAACATACCAGCCAAGCTCTGCGCCAAAGCTGCAATACTTGGAATCACTCGCTGTGGTTAGGAATTCCTGTCGATCATAAAAGCCGCAGTAAAATTAACGGTTTAACTATCGAACAAAACCATATTATGTGCCGCCCAGGTAATCGTGAATTTGAATTAGTCACCCCTAACGATTTTGATATTTATGGTTTAGTGGTAGAGCAAGAGAAAATACAAGAGATGGCAGAAAGCCAAGGAGTTGAATTAGATTGGAGTCGTTTATATCAACAGGGCCGACTAACCCTGCCTGAGAAAACCATTTCGGCCTTACGCTTTGTATTAAATAACTTACTCGCTGATAACCCGATTAATAATAGTCAGCAACGACCGGTTAAGCTGCAGTACGACATCGTCATGATGGCACTGCTTGAAAGCCTGCAAAATTCACAGCCCGTAAAATGTGAAACTATCAGCTTCTTACGTCGCCAACAAATAGTCGAGCAGGTAAAAGAGTATTTGCGTTCACATCAAAATAGCACTGTGAGCATTAACGACTTGTGCACCTTATGTCATGTCAGCCGACGTACACTGCAATACAGCTTCGAAACTATTTTAGGGATTAGCCCACTGCGTTATTTACGCTTAAGTCGACTCAATGGGGCACGGCGAGAGTTAATGACCAGCCAAAATGAATCGGTGGCAGACATTGCAGAGAAATGGGGATTTTGGCATTTAAGCCAGTTTACTCATGACTATAAGCAGCTCTTTAATGAACTGCCATCAGTCACGCTAGGTAAAGAGATTACTTGTCTTCGGTAGGCTGTGTGGATGAATCTTCTGGAGCATCAACAGGCTCTGCCGTAGGGCGCTTAAAACCCGTACTCGGAAAGTGACGAACATTTCCCGCTGGGCTATCTTTCGTTGAAGGCACTTTCACTACCCCAGGCTTTTCCATTTCATCGATACGAATAATCGACTGCAAAGGAATAAAGCTACGCTTCACACCACTAAATTCTTGTTTGAACTTAGCAAATTTATTACTCGTTTCTTCCGTTTTATCCGACTCTTTTTCACCGGACTCTTTTTCACCGGACTGTTTTTCATCAAACTGTTTTGCATCAAAGAGCAGCTCTTCAACTTCAATAAAGCCGTACATCTCACTTTGATAAATATAGAGCGCATACAGCTCGTACACTTCGCTTTGGTTATTAAAAATAACGCGGTAAATCGGCTCAGCTGTTGGTTTATCGGCCATTAGGCTCAAACTCACTAGGAAAAAAACCAATTTTACCATAAATACAGATTTTCTATAAATACAGATTTACTACCAATACGAGCTTATTTATGTGGCAGAAGCTGTGTATTCGCCGGCACTAGCCAGCGTGATTCATTAATATATTGCTGAAATTTTCCACTCGCTTTTAAGCGCTTCAAACCTTTATTAAACTTCTTTAAGTAATAAGGGCTTTCTTCGTACTGCCGCGATAGCAGTAGATGATTCTGTTTAGTAAAAATGGGCTTAGGATGATGGGTAAACTGTTGAGAACCTTTACCGTAATAATGTTGCAAGATACCAAAATAACCGACATCTAATTGCTCAATAAAGACATCGACTCTATCGTTAAATAACATATCCAAATTCTGTTTATTACTCCCCACCATACTCACGTCCAAATCACCACGATCTCTCGCTTGATAAAACTCGTAGTTATAGGTAAACCCTTGCCGAGCACCCACCGCCATACCTTTTAGATCATCAAAGGTTTGCCAGTCAAAACTATTCTTCTTCAAATGAAACCAGACATAGCTTTCTTCCATAATGGGATCACTAAAATAATGCTCTTTCGCCCGTTTATCTGAATATAACCACTGCACAGTGCCATGAACCTTACCTTCATTAGATTCCGCATACGCTCTAGGCCAAGGCATAAAGACATATTCAACCTCAACTCCTTCTAAACGAAAAGCTTCCGTGACGATACGAGGGATTAGCCCTTGATGAGGTAAATCGGGGGAGTCAAAAGGCGGATATTCCCCTACCGACAAAGTCAGAGTCTCTGCCCAGGCATTTACTGCCCATATATTAGAAGTCCAGAGGCTAGAGCCCCAGACGGTACAAACCAGACATATCAAACGTAAATAACTTTTCATATAGCAGCTCAGCATATATCACCTATTTAAATCGCTCTCTGCGCTTAATAATCAGCAGTGTCAGCAATTTCAGTATAGACGACCTAGTAAGATTAGATTGTTCAGCCATTGAGCAGTATAATGCCGCGCAATTGTATCTTCGAATACGTACACCAGATTAAATCAAGGTCGCTGAATCATGGCTAAAAAGTTGTTTATAAAAACCCACGGTTGTCAGATGAACGAATACGATTCGTCTCGCATGGCCGATATGCTGGGTGAAAGCCATGAAATGGAACTCACCGACAAAGAATCTGAAGCGGATGTAATCTTGCTGAATACCTGTTCTATCCGTGAAAAAGCGCAAGAGAAGGTTTTCCACCAGCTAGGTCGCTGGAAGCACCTAAAAGAGAAAAATCCCGATTTAATCATCGGCGTTGGTGGCTGTGTAGCCAGCCAAGAAGGCAAAGCGATCATGCATCGTGCGCCAGTGGTCGACATGGTATTTGGTCCACAAACCTTGCACCGTTTACCTGGTATGGTCGATAAGTCAGAAAATCACGAAAAAGTCGTTGATATTTCATTCCCTGAAATCGAAAAATTCGACCACCTGCCCGCTCCAAAGGTAGAAGGCGCCAGTGCGTTCGTTTCTATCATGGAAGGTTGCTCTAAGTACTGCTCTTTCTGCGTAGTACCTTATACCCGTGGTGAAGAAGTTAGCCGCCCACTACACGACGTATTGAAAGAAGTAGAAGCCATTGCCACTCAAGGTGTGCGTGAAGTAAATCTACTGGGACAAAACGTTAATGCTTATCGTGGTGGTGTTTTCACTGGCGCAGTTGCAGCCGCTTCAACTAATACCAATGGCCTTGGGGTAATCATCTCTGATGCTCAGGGTAACGATATTAATAATGCGGGTGATGCAGAAGATTACGCCGATCTCGCCGAGTTAATCACTCGTGTTGCCGATATCGATGGCATCGACCGTATTCGCTTCACCACGTCACACCCAATGGAGTTCAGCGATACGTTAATCGACGTATACGCTGAAGTCCCAGAGCTAGTAAGTCACTTACACCTGCCAGTACAGAGTGGCTCAGACAATATATTAACGGCGATGAAGCGTGGCCACGGCCGTGACGAATACATTGCTAAAGTGAAGCGTATTCAACAAATTCGCCCTGACTTGTGCATGTCGTCTGATTTCATCATTGGCTTCCCTGGTGAAACCGATCAAGACTTCCAAGATACGATGGACCTGATTGCTGAAATTGGCTTCGATATGTCATTCAGCTTTGTCTACAGCGCGCGCCCAGGCACCCCCGCTTCTGACCTTGAAGACGAAACGCCAGAAAGCGTTAAAAAGCAGCGCTTAGCGATTCTTCAAGACCGTATTAACCAACAGGCGCAGGACATCGCGCGCAAGATGGTTGGCAACGTCGAAACGATCTTAGTGACGGGCAAAGCGAAGAAGCACGAAGGTCAGTTACAAGGCCGTACTGAAAACAACCGTGTTGTGAACTTTATGTCTGACGATCTTAGTTTGATCAATAAATTCGTTAAGGTATCAGTCGATGAATGCCTGCGTAATAGCCTGCGCGGCACGGTTATTGACCCAGAGTTAGCTTATTAGAGAGTTGGCTTACTAAAGCGAACCTAAGAGCATTTGAAGTGTTGGCTATTTAACCGCACTTCGCTTGCCATCGATATTAAGTATTTCCTTCTGCGGCACGCTGTAAATACTCTCACTCAGTACTTCCATGTACATCGCCCTACGGGCGACCTGAGGTTGTGCAAAATGGCCCTCCTGCCATTTTGTCCCTGTAAGCTCGAAGATCCCCTCCCTGGGATCAAACGGCCTTAAACGAAACACTCAATACCGATTCGCGAACTGCTTTTGCAAACCTTGCTTACCTCCCCTATCCCACTTGAAAAAACGCTAAACTATAGAAGCCTATTATTTAAGATAAGCCGGCAAATCTCTATTTTAAGAAAAATGTGAATCTAAAACACTGTACTTGGTGATGTATTAGGTAGTTCGTTTCTGGTGGGCTTACGTGACCGAAGCGGAGCTTCGCAGCCCAGTAAGCGATCATACAGGGATGTATGAGCCGGAAGGAGCTACATGGAAGTAAATATAATCAGCGTCCCTAATGCAGTACTACAAACACCCTAAAATTACGGCGTTCAACCCCAACATGACATGGCAACTTGCGAATCAACCACCATTTATCATAAGCTAAGGTATACCTACAAATCGGGAGCATGACCCCAGTTGAGCGAAGAACTAGCAGTCCTAAACAAAGAGCAAGACGAAGAGCAAGCTAACGCTGAAAATAGCAAAGCCAATAAGAGTGCCAAACACGGTATCACCTTCCGCTTAGAACCCGAAGATGCCAAGCGCCTAGCCGACCTCTGCGGCCAGCTTGATAGCAACATCAAACAAATTGCCGACCACTTTAAAATTAGAATCTACAATCGCGGCGCCCGCTTCCAAATAGAAGGCAACCTCGACAAAGCAGAAGCAATCAAAAATCTGCTAAACCGCCTGTATAAAGAAACCCATAATGGCACCGAGATCACCCCCGATCTGGTTCATCTATTATTGCAAGAAGCCAAAGCTGAGAATTCTTATAAGCGTAAGAAAGCCAGCGCTGACGATATTAATACCATCAAAACCCCACGCATGGTGCTGCAAGCTCGTGGCGATCATCAGCAAGGCTACTTAAAAACGATTCGCGAGAATGTCCTTAACTTCGGTATTGGCCCTGCAGGAACAGGGAAAACCTACCTTGCCGTCGCTTGCGCAGTAGAAGCGTTGATGAAAGATGAAGTCAGTCGAATTTTATTAGTCCGCCCTGCCGTAGAAGCCGGTGAAAAACTCGGTTTCTTACCTGGAGACTTATCACAGAAAATCGACCCCTACCTACGCCCACTGTACGACGCATTAAATGAAATGATGGGCAGCGAACAAATAGAAAAACTGATCGAACGTAACGTGATTGAGGTCGCGCCTTTAGCCTACATGCGTGGCCGCACCCTTAGCCACAGCTTCATCATTTTAGATGAAAGCCAAAATACCACCCGCGAACAAATGAAAATGTTCCTCACCCGCATAGGTTTTGGCTCAAAAGCTGTAGTGACCGGCGATATTACTCAAGTTGACCTGCCTCGTGGTGTACAATCGGGTTTACGTCACGTACTTGAGGTACTCGACGGCGTAGAGGGCATTGGCCTAACCCGCTTTGCTAACTCCGATGTTGTAAGACATCCAATGGTACAAAAAGTGGTTGATGCTTACGACAAGCATGAAGCCATCGAGAAAAAGCGCAAAGACGCAAAACATGCAGAACAAAAACGCATTGCCCTAGAACAAAGCGCACAACTGCAAGCGACCCACGCGATTCTTACCGCAGCTCCTAATAACCAAGAACAAGATAAATAATGACTGACCTATCCAAATCAGAAACTGAATTAGAACTGCAACTAGACATGCAACTTGCAGTAGAAAAAGAAAACGACTTACCCACAGAAGAACAACTCTGTCAGTGGGCAACTGCGGCATTAATTAACCGTACCGTCTCATATAAAAAGAGCGAAGAACCCGAGCTCACCATCCGTATTGTCGACGAAGCTGAAAGCCAAGAATTAAATGGCGAGTATCGCGGCAAAGATAAACCAACCAACGTTTTATCATTTCCTTTCGAAGCTCCTGCACACATCCCTATTCCTTTATTAGGGGATCTAATCGTTTGCAAGCAAGTGGTCGAACGAGAGGCGGTTGAACAAGGGAAAACCTTAACTGCACACTGGGCGCACATGATCGTTCATGGCTGCTTGCACCTGCTAGGTTATGACCACATAGAAGATGAAGAAGCGGAAGAAATGGAAGGGATTGAACGTGTTGTAATGGCCGACCTTGGTTTTGAAGATCCTTACAAGAATGACGAAGTAGAATAAACAATCAACAACCTCGCACCAAGACTTCTCGCTTCGCGAAGAGAGGTATATTGCAACCTAAGTAGGTCGTGCTTTAGCTCGACAAGTTGTAGCCTAAAGGCTAACCCACAATACGCCGCAAGCGGCGGGAAATTAGACCCGCTCAGATTAGAAGTATTTCAGAACATCAAAAAAAGAGCCTCATATGAGGCTCGATTTTACTTAATAATAAATTAAAATTAAGCGCGACGTTTTCTAAACGCATAAACTCCAGCATTTAATAACGTACCAAAGAATACGCCCCACTCACTTAGGTTATCCTTTGGCTGCTTACCTTTTGCCATACGCGCAAGCTGCGCTTCGTACCAGGTAATATCCAGCATCGCCATTTTATCAATAGCACGCTTACCCGTGGTTAATACTTTCAACTGCTGCTGATGATTTTCATCACTGATCAATTTATTTGGGAAGTCAGGATCAACGACCGTTGTACGCGCTACACCAATAAAGTCAGTCGCACCGGTATCTAACGCCGCTTGCATCGCCTTAGACGAACGGAATCCACCTGTAACCACTAATGGAACATCCACTAACGAACGTACCTTCTCGGCGTAATCCAAGAAATAAGCTTCACGCTGAACCGTTGATTTTTTCGCGTCGCTACCCATCATTGATGGATTTTCATAAGAGCCACCAGAGATTTCAATTAAGTCGATACCAACATCTGCTAGGGTTTTGACCACCTGCATAGAATCTTCTTCAGTAAAACCGCCTTTCATAAAGTCAGCAGAATTCAATTTAATACCGATTGGGAAATCAGCGCCAACTTGCTCACGAATTGCCGAATAAATAGACAAGACAAAACGCATACGGTTTTCTAAAGAACCACCCCATTGGTCTTCACGCTTATTATGACGCGGAGATAAAAACTGACTGACTAAATAACCGTGAGCACCATGAATCTGCACCCCAGTAAAACCTGCATCTTTTGCCAGCTTGGCACTGGTAGCAAATTTTTTGATAATAACTAAAATTTCTTCTTCTAATAAAGCGCGCGGTTTATTAAAGCCTTTTTCCAAGCCACGAGTTAGCGCAATTGCAGAAGGAGCAACAGGCACATCAACAATAAAATTAGGGATTTGCTTCCCCGGGTGATTCAGCTGAGTCCAGATATGAGCACCGCTTTTCTTGCCTGCGGTCGCCCACGTTTTAAATTCGGTTAGATCACTTTTTTCATCCAGTACTACATTTTTAGGTTCGCCTAATGCTGTGCGGTCAATCATGATATTGCCTGTCATCGACAAACCAATACCGCCGTCAGCCCAGCGACCATAAAGCTTGGCTAAACCTGGCTTAGGATTATGAGCACGAGTACCCAACTGCTCACTCATGGCAGATTTGAATAAACGGTTCTTAATCTCTTGGCCGTTCTTTAAAGTAAAACTAGAACCAAGCAGTGCTGATGTTGTAGATGCTGTCATTTTCATTCTCTCTTTTGACGGATATATTCAGAACAGTCGATAATTAGACCGATCGTCTTTTAATTACTTTAAAAAAAAGCCAACGTATTAACGCTTAAGCAGCGTCTCAATCATCAACTCCATAATTCTTTTAACGGGTTTAATATCCGCCGACATTTTCATCTTAATTAATGCCCCTTCCCAAGCAGCCCAATACACCGCTGCCATATCATTTGGGGTCATATCATCACGCACTAACTTCTGCAGCTGAGCTCGAGCAAAAATATCAGAGAAAAATCTTAACCACGCACCCATCGCCTTTTCTAACTCAATGCGGCACATTTCACTTTCCGCAGAGATTTCAGTGGCAATAGAGCCGACTAAACACGATTTTTTGAAATCGTGGCTAGCATACTGCTTCAGACTATAGCGATAGATCGACCTAAGCTGCTCAATTGGGGTTAAATCTTTACCTTCCCCCACCATAAACTGGGCAAGCTGGTCTAATAGATCCTGACTGTAATGACCAATCAATTCCGCTACAAACGCTTCTTTACTAGCGAAGAAGTTATAGAAAGAGCCCTTAGGCACACTTACTTCATCTAATATCTGCTTGATGCCCGTACCGTGATAGCCATGTCTTGATAGCTGCTCAATACCCGCTTCAATCAAGGCTTCTCTGGTCTGTTCGCTGCGTCTTGGTCTGTTCATTCCTTTACTTTATGACCGATCGTCTTGGAATGGAAGCTAGAAAGAGTTATTTGATGTAAATAGGTCTGTTGCGAGAGTGGAACAATCAGACGTCCTTAATATGTCTACATAGGTCATAGATTTGATGCTGTTCATCGAATGACCCCTCGTCCTGAGGCTTATTTTTGCAAAGCTCTATAAGCCTGCAACTCTATTAAAAGCCACTCTTGGCTTTTAATAGAAGGCATACCGGTACAGTGAATCTGGTAATACTTACCCGACATCTTACTTTTAGTTGCTGAATATTCGATGAAGTCTTCGGTTGAAGTAATATCATCTGAATAATAGTCATATTTCTTATTTATATGCTCAACAGCCTCAGCACCCGAATGCATAGTGCCATTTCGCTCATACTTACAGTCTGTAGATCCAACAAAGCTTAATAGATGATTAATTTCAGCCTGTGTTGAAGCGACTGTATTTAAAGAAAATAGTGATAATACAACTAATAATACGTTTCTAACATTCAATGGAAATACCCTCCTTATCAATTAATTATTTAATCGCTAGCATGCCCGCTGCACTATTTATTTTAAACCAAATTAAAGTAACTGCTTATCGCTCGCAAAACATTATCCACAGCGACAGAGGCAAGAATCAGCCCCATTACACGGCTAACAATACTCGCTCCAGACTCGCCAATAATTCGTTGAATCGGGCTCGCTAAAAGAAATAGCACCAGCGTAATAAGCAAAACCAGTGCGGTCACACCCGCAGTAATTAATTGCTCTTCAAATGAATAACGATGGTTGTCTGTCAACATAACAACCGCGAGCATCGCACCGGGTGAAGCCAAAGACGGGACGGCTAAAGGAAAGACAGCCAAATGCATCGCATCATTATCATGAATTTGCTTCTTCTCATCTTCCGGTTTGCTACTAAAGATCATCGTTAAAGCAAACAGGAATAATACAATACCGCCAGCAATCTGAAATGCAGCCAGTGGAATATCTAAAGCCTCGAGTAAGTGCTGCCCTGCAACAATAAAAAAGAGTAATACTGCCGCGGCAATAAAAACAGATTTGAAGGCAATTTTCCTACGCACTGAGCTGTGCAAAGAAGCTGTAACGGCAATAAAAACAGGAATCGAACCAATTGGATCGACTACGACCCAGATGGAAATAAATTCTTTAATAATTAGATCAATGTTCATATTTTAATAATCTCCAATGGCATAATTCATTACTAAACCGATCTCTCATCAAGACACTCGTAAGAGCCCTCTTCAAATTCTCGACAAATCCAAGGGCGGTTTTCATAAATAGTACACATCAATGTTTCACGATCTACCGCAGCACACCAACCATCGTCCAGGCGTAGCATAGTTTCACCACCCCATTGATCAATGGCGATATACTCTTCCGGAACACCCGTATCGGTAATAATCATAACTTCTAAACGACAGCAGCAAGCTTTACAGTTTGAGCAGCTTATCGCTTCTTTGGACACTTCTGCCTTAGAAACATCTTTGATTTCAATATTAATGATGATGCCCACTCTTTGCCGACTCAATACTAAGCAGAGGAAAGCGATGTGTCGCGTATGTGCTATGACAGCCAACACAGGATTCCAGCATCTTTGAATAATAAAAGCTGACTAGCTCGGTATGGCCTTCTTCACTCACATGCTCAAGCATGCCAGCATACTTATGAAACTGCTGGTCTTTTTCTATAAAATCTTTTGGCAGTTTTTTATGCAGCTCATGCTTCTGTGCAGAGGTGATTTTCTGCTTCATTATAAAGCTGCTTTTAATATTGCCAGCAACAGTAGAAACCTGTTCAAGATCTCCTGAAATAAAAGCAGGTACCATTTTCTGCATGCCTTGTTGAATCGCCAGCATCTCTTGCTTTAGTAATGCTCTTAATTCTGGTGATAACGCTTCTACCCCGCCCTTACTTTCACTCTTGCTTCCACTCTCAGAATAACAATTCAAAGATACTGTGCTAATTAAAGCGATAAATAAGGTAGTAATTATTTTATTCATAATGATTAATCTCGTTTAAATAATTTTCTGTTGAAGCTTTCTTTTCAATAACTTCTTCAATAGGCCTAAGGGCGAGTAAGTTCTATATTGCTAGTGGTCAAGCTAAAGGTGTCGCCACCCATTTTGCCAACTGAATCAATTAACTGCTGGCTTATCACTCCATCTTCATACAGGCCGTCTCGAACATAAATAGACTTTACATCTAATAATATAACAGTGCCGCCCGTTGGCAGATCACCCATAGAGATAGTGTCTCTTAAGGTACATTCATAACGTACTGGAGAGTCTTTAACCGATAGCGGCGCTACTATATGACTAGCACAGCTCTCAATATCTGCGAAATCAAATTCACTCTGATCGAAATCAATACTCGCACTGGTCTTATTCATTTTTTCTAATAAATCAGAATTTACAATATTAACGACACATTCACCTGTTGCCATTAAATTTTTCAGCGTATCTTTATCAATGCCACTTCGCGGAGTGACTTGTGTATAAAGAAGTACTGGAGGGTTACAACTAGCAACAGTAAAGAATGAATAAGGAGCTAAGTTATCGATACCCTCAGCTGAACGTGTACTAATCCATGCAATTGGCCGAGGTGCTATACCGCCTGTTAAGAGGCGATATTTTTGTTGGTTTTCTAATTCTGAAACATCAAAAATCATTTATACCTCTCCTAATATCACTAAGGCTGCTTATCAAAAATAGCCACACCTTCTCGAATCTGATACCAGTTTAATTTTTCACTGACCCAGATATGTGCAGTTGGCTCAAATATACTGTCAGCCGCAAGATTAACGGGTTTTAGCTTAAGCTTTACCATTGATAAGTCTTCAGGATTAAAGTGATAAATCCGATTACCGCAATTAGGGCAAAACTTAGCATGGCTCCTGCTGCCACTATCAGCATCGCGTCCCCATTCCTTTAAATCACCACTGAACTCTATATCACTAGCAGCAATCATAGCGGTAATACTAAAAGGAGCCGTTGATAGTTTTTGGCATTCAGTACAATGGCAAGCCACAACTTTTTTTGGTGCTGCATTTAACTTATACGTTACCTGCCCACACTGACAAGAACCTTCGATTGGATATTCCATGCTATTTAGCGCCTTTTATTCGTACCAAAATAAAATCATCCTAGAACTTTAGCTTTTACTATCGGCTCTTTGCCTACAAAAAATGGAGAAGGGCTATTTCTTTTGTTAATCAGACCTTTAATCATAAAGCCCATTATCTTCGGCATAAACGAAAGCGGAAAACGTTCATGAGCATCTTTCGGCATTTCGCCTATCGAGTACTTACCAAAGGCCTTCATTATCACTGGCCCTAATATTTCCAATTTCTCTTGTTCACTAGCAAACTTCATAAGCTTTACTGGCACACCAACAAACGGCACCTTTGCAGAGTTCATTGTATTTGCTAAAGGCATATTGCAGCAGGACGTATACCAGCGGAAGATGCCTTTTTCTTTTAACTGCACACAGGCAATATTCTCTTTGCCTTCCGTTATCTGCACAAATTCAGGATAAGTTTGCAGAAGTTCTGTGCCGCCATGTTCATCTAATATTTTATCTGCATTACCTAAATGAGAAGCAAAGTTCTGGCAGTCGCAACATAGGCAATGAACGTGAAAGAAAGATTTTGGCACGATCTGAACATTGCCCTTAACTGCTCCACATGAACATTCTAATTCAACTATCTTTGTCATATAACATCCCTGTAATTCCATTTAAAGTAAACCAGCTGCTAGCCTAAACCAACACTTGCCGCGTATTCGCGATGAAGTAATGCACCTGCTCTTCAACAATCGGGGCAACCATCTCTTCTGGGCGGCGATCATTGGGGCAAGCCATACTCGGGGTTGTACCAAACAATCGACAAATCAACGGACGGTCCACATACACAGTGCAACCGTCTGGCCCAAGATGTACGCAATTAAGATGCTCTAATGCAGCATCATGTTCGGCATCTGACTTCACCGGCAAGCGCGACATTTCTTCAGAAGACGCGGTTACTGGGCCGCAACAATCGTGACAACCCTTCACGCATTCAAACGACGGAATCTGCTCGCGCAAACGCACAATAATATCTCGGTTATTAATCATACTATTTACCTTTGACTATTCGCCTTGAGCATTCACCTGGGCTATTTCTGCGCGCTCACACCCATCAAGTGCGGCACTTTTTTCACGTTTTTAAAACCCGCGGCCTTGAGTCTGCGAATAACCCCATCAACAAAGCTGCTACCTGTTTTTATTACGTGAGGATTACCGGTGTAATGAAAAAACTTGCCACCCTTGTGTAATACGCGATAAATCTCTCGGTAGAATTCTTCGCTATATAGCTCGCCTGCAAGAGAGAAACGTGGTGGATCGTGAACCACCGCATCAAAAGACGACGCAGCCATTGTCTGAATCAGCTCATAACTACTGCCCTTAAGCTGCACAATACCTTCATTACCTAAATCCTGCGACCAAGGGTTCTGCGCGCGTAATCCCATTACCTCAGGACTTAGCTCGATAGTGGTAACTTCACTTGCCCCTAATCTATGGGCCGCAATCGCTGCATAACCCAATCCGCTGCAGCAATCCAATACCTTATCACCTGGGCTCACCGCCTGCTGAGCCATGCCCGAGGCGCTGGCAAAAGGATCGGTGCCTTTCGAGATATGCATCTTAACGCCGCTAATTTCTAACAACGGTGCGCCATCTGTAGGTGCCAACTTGTAGTAACCAACACTTCGATCTTCCAGCGGATCCATATAGCCATCGTGGCAGAGGTAAATTCTTCCTGTCTTCTTAACGATCTTCTTAAGCTCTGCGATGGTGAACTTATTATCGTCATCAAGCACAAGCTCCTTATCAACTATCGAGAAGTCCTGCTCGGATATATTAAGGTCTGTGGACAGACGAATACTGGAAAGCCCCTTAGTAATGGCTTCCAGAGCTTGTTTGGCATTGTCTGAATGAAGATAGTAGCTGAGCATGAGATTCGTTTATCTAGTGACAAATATTAAGCGCATTATACACCAGCCAGCACTAGCAGAGCTTACTTAATTACTCTCTAAGCCAGACCCTACTTGTTACAAGGTCCTTAGTAATATCAACAGCATTCATTAGTGTTTATACTACTTAAAATTTTGGTAATGCTTACTACCCAGGACTAATAATGAACAACCAGCCAAACCTCAGTAATGATCAAGTATTCAGCCGACGAATTATAGATGTTGCCATCAGACTGGGCGCCATCGCTATTATTGCTTCGTGGTGCTTTTCCATCATAGAACCTTTCATGTTAATCGCTATTTGGGCAGCCATTTTAGCGGTCGCGCTATACCCAGCACATACTAAATTAAGCAGCCTATTAAAAGGCAATAAAAAAATGGCATCCATTATTATTGCTTTAATCGGTGCATCATTAATTATCATCCCGGCAGCTGGCCTATCTACCTCCATCGTCAGCTCAGCGCAGCATGTTTATACCGGCATTGAACAAGGTTCGCTTAAAATTCCAGAGGCCAACGAAAGCATCAAAGACTGGCCACTTGTCGGAGAAAAGTTTTATGGCCTTTGGCAAACCGCCTCACAAGATGTGCAAAAAATTGGCGCACAGTATTCTGAAGAAATTAAAGCATTCTCGGGGAAATTACTTGCCGGAGCGGCGGGTATTGGTAGCGGTGTTGTGCAACTCATAATTGCACTAATTGTTGCCGTCGTTTTCATGGCAAAAGCGACAATATTACACCAGGGTAGCAGTAAACTTATGAGCCGCTTAATGAATGAAAATGGCAATAGAACAATCAATACAACTGTCGCGGCTATTCGCAGTGTTGCCGTAGGGGTATTGGGTATTGCATTTATCCAGGCAGTTCTTGCGGGCATAGGCTTAGCGATAGCCGGTATTCCTGCACCAGGAGTTTGGGCTGCAATAGTATTAATACTCGCCATTGCACAACTACCCGCAATTATTATTCTAGGCCCAATCGCAGCCTATTATTTTACAATTGCTGACACCACACCTGCTGTCATCTTCTTAATTTTTAGCATCATCGTGAGTACCAGTGATGCTTTTTTAAAGCCTATATTTTTAGGCCGAGGCATGAGCATTCCCATGATAGTCATCTTACTCGGTGCCATTGGCGGTATGCTACTGTCTGGTATTGTTGGTCTATTTGCAGGCGCAGTGGTATTAGCGATAGGTTACGAGCTAATGGTAGATTGGTTGAATCAAGTTCCTAATAGCGAAGGTAAAAATACAGATAAGTGAGTTAATTTAAAACGGTATTTATACAAACCAGTCGCCACAAAAAATATAAATACCAAAACCAACTCCCGCCATGGCCATTAAGAAGCCTGGTAAGATGAATAAACATCCCCTCCTAGGAGATAAATTGCATAAGTAGCACCTAGGAGAACAGACAGCTTTAAAACTTGTAGCCAGCACCAATACTCAGTGCAATTTGAGAATAACGAGTATCAATTGTCTCAGTGGAAGATCCAACTTCAATATCAATAGACTGCCATGCATAAGCTTTTGTTTGAATAGACACATCTATTTCAACTCGCTCATTAAAAGGGGCCTTAATCCCCGCCATCAACTGAAAAGACAAACCATTTAACGAATCACCTTCTAGGTAGGTACCTTTAAGGATTAATGCCTCATCAATAGTATGAAAGCCAAACCCAGCACCCCAATACATCTGAAAGAGTTCTTCGCCGTATACAAATTGCCAATCAAGATCTAAGCCTGCAACGTCTTCGCTCGAAGTTGAGCCGTTAAAATCAATAGCCGCTGATGAATATGAAACGATAAAGCGGTTATTTTTTTGATTGATATAACCAAGGTATAAACCCAAAGTAGATATATTCAGCCCCACGGTCACATCATCTAATATTTCAAAAGTCGCATTCGCTTCTGCCGAAGTACTCTTTGCATAGTTAAAGCCTGCAATAAAATTATTGTCGTCAGCTAATGCACTTGAAGACGCTAGTAAGTACAAAACCGCTAATTTAAATTTCATGGTACATACCCGTTGTGTATTATTTAGGCCTTACATTGTCTTCTAGCATAGCCAGAAATTTATCGAAGCGCTTTTTAAACCATAAGCAATGATATTGCAGCTCCAAAGCTGTAAGCGCTAAATACGGTAATGGCACAAAAACATGTCATTATCGTGATTTTGAAAGCTATTTCTTTAATACGTTGTAATTTCAATTTAATAATTCAATGGGTAGCATTATTGTATGCAAACAGGGAGCGATAGACACCTAATCAACTGACTAGATGTCTATCAATACGAGAGGAAATTACATTGGCCCTAAAGCTGGCAAGTCACCTCAGTACCATAACCCAAATAGTAATAACCTTCCCAGGTAGTTTCTGAAGAATTTTTCATATAATATTTAATTCCTTCAGATGTGCTACAAAAATTAAAATTTGAAGCATCAATTTCTTCTTCACCAATAACAGCAATCGCTAAATCGACTGGCGTTGTAGACTCTACCAAATAAAATGAATAACCACTGCTTATATTCACTTTACTCCTGTCATCCATTAATGCTAAGCACCCTTCTGCAGAATGTGCTTTTCTGATAATAGTCGCTTTTTCTTTAATATTTGTTTCTGCTAACTTTATAACTGTAATATCTACAGACTCATCAATATTGTTATTTTTAATTGCTAGACAATTTCCATGCATCCAACCAATATTTCGTTCTGACAATGTGTAGTCATCATTTCTCTGATTATTAATTCCACAAGAAATCGATAAAGAAAGCAAAACCATTATAATTAAATATTTCATATTACCTTCCATTAAATGCAACCCAATAGTAAGTCAACTCTTCCTTAGCAGGAATTCTAGCCCCCCTCGCACCAAATTAGCACCAAATTATTAGATTGGTAATAAGGGCTGCCTTGCCTCTAATTCAAGATCAGATTATCATTCAGCTCTTTAAAATGCATCGAATAAGGAAATTTACATGCACTTAGCCATAGAGCGCTCAGTCGGTAATAAAGGACTAAACAAAAGAGCAGATGTCGAACTTATCCAGACACTACTAAACTGTTACATCAAACAATTTACTCCAAGTTTATTATTAGTAGCAGACGGAAAATGTGGCAAAAAAACAATAGATGCCATTACTATCTATCAAGGAAGTGTTCTTAAATTAAAACGCCCTGATGGCCGAGTTGATCCAAATGGTAAAACTTTCAATACGTTAACCATGGCTTACAAAACCGAAGATCAAAAAAAGATAGCAGAACATCAAAACAGACTGATGAGCTGGGATAAATTGTTTACCTACCTTTCACCTAAAATTAAAGCACAAGGCGCATTAATTTATAGAATGGATAACTACATTGACTTTAAGGTAACTTATAAGGCAAACATTCCTAAGTCAGAACAGCTTGTTTCTGAATATAGTAAAAAGGTCATTAAGATGGCTCTTAAAGATTCAGGAATGCCTAGCGCAGTAATAACTAGTACATTTAGAACACCAAAAGAACAAGCAAGTATCATGTATAGAAATGCCAAGAAGGATTATCAGGCTCAGGTAAAGATGTATAGAGCAGCAGGAGATAGTGTTTTAAAGGTTTATAAAGATAACTCAACAAAAGATAAAGATGATGTTATTGCATTAATGGAACAGAAGATTATTGATTTACTGAAGATAAACGAAAAAACATCTAAACACTGCGTAACACCAGAAAACTATAAAAAATTAAACATCATTGATATTGGTGTATTCTCTACAAAGTCGGCATGCGGAAAGGAATACAATCAAACTAAATTCACCAATGCCTTAAAACACTTAAAAAGTAATGGGTACATTGAAAATGTTCATAGATGAAACAAAAAAATCGAATGCCTGCTGGCATATTGAAATCATACCGAACAAAAAAAGCACAGCTTAATTAAGGAAATAAGACCATGATAAAAAAATATCTAGCATGTTGCCTAGCCATTCTATTTTCAGTAGCCAATGTAGAAGCATCACAATGCATCTACCAAAATAAAGATTTAACCAGCAGCTTAGCGCAATTAAATGACGTTATCAGCGTTGCAAGTGAAAAACAGGCCCCGCACCCAACTAGTGAAATACCGTTAAAACATGTCGTTATTTTTAAAGGTGGCGATGTAGCCATTATTGAACAAAATGACTGTCTTATTTTTAACCTTTCCATCAACATGCTTCTTTCAGAAGATACTTCTGAAGAGGTTATTGTAAAAAGGCTAAGCGACATACTTGAAATTACACCAGTTGTTTCAAAGCATTTTAAGAATACAAATTTCAATAATGATCTTAATAAAAATATTAAAGATGGTCATCTTAGCCTTTCTCAAAAAAGCCTTTTTAAACTTAATCTTACGGACATAATAGACTCTGATACGGCTCTTACTGACATGATTTTCATATATTCGCCTGACGACTCGATATATGCGCTGTATAGCCGATCGATTACATTTTATCTTGGTGCAGGCATGCATAACTAAACCCTATGAATAAATAGGTATTAAAGATCAAGGGGGCGGCCTAATTAGCTCCCCTCCCACCCAACAACCCCTAATTCTTCATCAATACCTTTGCAAAAAAATAAATTAACACCCGCACACTTTCCCCATGGCTTTATCTAGTGTGCTAGTACGCCCACTAGAATAAGGTAATCACACTATGATAAAAAAACACCTAGCATGCTGTCTAATCACTTTGCTTGGCATAGCCAGTGTAGAAGCTAATGTAGAAGCTAATGTAGAAGGAGCACCATGCGCCTATCAAGATAAAGACCTAACTGATAGCTTATTAAAGTTAGATGATATCATCGGCGTTACTAGTGAAAAACAGATCCCACATCCAACTAGTGAGAAACCGTTAAAACATGTCGTTATTTTTAAAGGTGGTGATGTAGCCATTATTGAACAAAAGAACTGTGTGATTTTCAATCTTTCCATCAGCATGCTTGCTGCAGAAGATACTTCTGAAAAAGTTATTGTGAAAAGACTAAGCGACATACTTCAAGTTACACCAGTTATATCCAAGTACTTTGAGAATACAAATTTTAACCATGATATTAATAAAAATATTAAAAATGGTGATTTTACCCTAACTCAAGATGATGCTTTCGAGCTTAACTTAACTGGGAAAATATCTTCTGAAACAGCCATTACTGAAATGGCTTTGATTTATATTCCTAACAACGCAATGCATTTACTGTATAACCGATCCATCGAATTTTATCTTGGTGCAGGCATGCATAACTAGCCACCCCTTCGCATATATGCAACACGCAAACGCAATTGTGTGATCTATTCAATAAATATTCCCTCCGTATACTTTGATCAACTTATCCACATGAGCAAAGTAGCAGAACATGACAAACACCATGTTCGACTTATACACAGACGCCCTCTCCACCAAATGAAGCAACGGCCTAAAGATATCCATCGCACTAGAAGAGCTAGTGCCTGCAATACAACGTTCATAAAGGCTTAAACGACGGCGCCAGCTAGTAATACAAGAAGCCCAGAATTTACCGCCATGAATCCCAACCAAACCTAGCTTTTCAAAAAGAGTCGTTATTAAAAGACGGCGAAGTGATCGTCAGCGAGTCGGGCGCAATACTGTATTACCTAGCCGAGAAGTCAGGCACCTTACTACCCAAAGACCTGCTAAAGCGCACCAAAGTCATCGAAATGCTGATGCTACAAATGAGCGGCCTAGGCCCAAACTTTGGCCAACTGTTGGTATGGGGTGGTGCTTGGAATAACGAACACCCCGTTGCGACACAACGCTACGCACAAGAAGTGAACCGATTATTCAACGTGCTTAATACGTTATTAGAAG